>Ga0325414_1005357_pt1 | contig 13546 bp, 7 predicted proteins | sample PopdelMetagenome_8_FD_206183 | JGI IMG/M metagenome (GOLD analysis project Ga0325414, IMG submission 206183) | Populus deltoides microbial communities from Bellville, Georgia, United States - Leaf-PdKOR-R3 | ecosystem: Host-associated > Plants > Phyllosphere > Phylloplane/Leaf | place: USA...
ACTGAATCACTCAATTTATAATCTAGAACTAAATCATATAATTTATAATCCAACTCAAAAGAATTTCAACTCAAAAGAATCTCAAGTAAAGTTTCAAAACTGTAAGTGGAACATTGTTTTGGACAATTGTAGTAAAAGAATGAATAGCTAATAGCTGGATATGACCTTACCAAAGGGTAAGGGACCTGTAATTATGCTCCATAATAGAGAGAAAAAAGTATGATGACAGGACTAAGTGGCCTGCAAGTGCAAATGCAGGGATGAGTGGGGGTAGTGACATGTCCCACAAGGTATATGTGCTGGAACTTCCAAGACAATTGTTAAAGACAGAAAATCAAAGGTATTCTTGCTCTTTCCATGTATTTCTTTATATCATTCCTCTATTTCCTCCCATTTTCACCTTAATTATAGAGATTTTTTAGATTAATTAGGTCTTCAAATATCCTCTACCGGAATCACTTTGTATTTAAGTTGATCCCAACGTTATCATAAGAACTTGCATCGCAACATTTTGGTGGCAACCATTAGTTTTGATCAAGTATATCACTTCATGTTAATTGATAATTTTAAATTAATGTCTTTATTTATCCTAATCTTTTTGGTCAAAGCTATTTCTTACCCTATAAAGAACTCAAAAGGCTTGGACCCAGTTTAGTCTTGACAAGACTCAGGTGGTGGCGATATTTTACCTTAGAAGATAGTCTAGAAATTTATGGAAATCGCTTTCGTTTTTATGCGAAAAATTGTGCTATCTTAGCAAACATTAGGAAAGCTACTTAATTGGCGAATTTGATTTGCTATAATAATTAAATTTTATTAACTGTGGAGTCGAATATACTCTAGTCACAGCAATATAGCTTGATTGGTTTTGCATATTCAAAAGTTGTTTTCAACTTGAGTCATACGTACGTTTATTTATTCAAAATATTTATAAAAACTTATATCTCTAATTGAACGATTTTTTGAGTAATTTTGGGTAAAAATATTTTTAAGAAATTAGTTCAATTTAGTTTTAATTCCAAAATCAAATGGAACTGAAATAAATTGAACCGAACTAAGAAAACTTATTATAAATGAGAGGCTAAAAATCTATAAATTACAGTGGATTTATTTAATATTTAAAGATATAAAATCGATTGGATTCGTTTGATCCTGTTATTCAATTCGGTTTAATTTTTTTAAAAAAAAATTGGTTTAATTGATTTTTTGTTCAAACCAAACAGTTTAATCTGATGATCACCCCCTGATTGATATCTAAAGAGGACCAGGGACAGTAGTGTCACTGGATTAGTCTTTCATGTCCACCCAGCTGAATGCTGACAATTAAAGAAGGAAAACGACGTCAAGAGAAAAGCTTCTAAATTTATTTGAAATATCTAATGGGATTCAATAAACAATGGATCAATCATCATCAACAACCAAATCGTGGCCATATTTTCCACAATTGTCAGTGACACTGGTTCCCTGTGGCAACCTGATGCTGTCTGGTCCAGAAGGAAATGTTATTGGAAAGTTGACACAATGATTTCGACCTTGCTTCATCAGAATTAATCATTATCACAAAAATTGTGCAAGAAACTTCTTTTTGGCATGAATTTATTGATAAGCTAGGTGTTAGTATACAGTTGGCAGAGGCAACTTGTGGAATCAGCAGTAGTGGTTGACGAGGAGTTGGGATTTGGACGAGTGACAGTCCAAGGTATGCAGATGCAATTAGAACTGGCAGTAAAGGGCTAACTGTTAGATATTCAGTTTGTGGGATAAAGTGGTAGCAAAATTGTGAGAGGTTTAAGTGATTTTCAGACATGGCTAGTTAAGTGGAAAATATTTAAATTAATTGTGATGAGTTGTAATACTTTGGTATGACTGATAAAGTCATCAAGTTTATGGAAACATCCAAGAAATTATACTAAATATGTATTGGAATAAGACCACTATTTTAGATGAATGAAATAAATAGTTGTGGATAAATACAAGCTAAAAACAAGAAAATACTGAGTCAAATGGGAATAGACTCGGCATAGGAGCTGAGATTTTTTAAGTGAAAATTTGACCTTGTGACACCAGGGATTAGGGAAGTTTTATCCATTAACCTAGAATATATAGAAATGATTTTCAACAATTATATATTCGGTCTTAATGATTCATATCCATCACCCAAGTACGGTGCGTTTGCTCAGTCACTTTTCCACCCTCTAGCATCCTTTTTTTTTTCTTTTTTTTTTTCTGGGTATTGATAACCCTTTTACACTAGTTTGGTTCTTGCGATCACTACCCCTTCAGTTTCATGAGAAATTCGTATGCATTCATTCATGGCATCAAGATCTTATTTTCTGTGGAGTCAAGTTTGCATGTAATCATTGCTCAAAAGGGAGTTATTTAATATTTATACATATCATTTATAGTTATGTTCTCTGCATGAAGGACCTTCCACTAGCCAATCTCGTTTCATTAATTCTCTCCACTGGTCATATGATTATTCTTCAAGTACTCTCCTTTTCATTAGTGTTTTCTAGCCAAGCTCTCCAACTAATTTATTTATAATTCACACATCTAATCCACAAATATGTTGTCATGCATAGATCCAAATTACTTAAAGTTTCTTTTAATTCCACCTAAAACTCATTGTCTATAATTTAGACGAAAAGAAAGACGGGAAAATGCCCTAGCTAGGGTGACCCTAAGCCTTTAAGCAAAGCACACATGCGTTTGTATTGGCTTTTGCAATTCTAATTGTATTGAGAAAGCCTATTTGCTTGACCAAAAAGCTTTCAATTATTGAATCTATCTACAAAGTCACTTACACTCAAAAAAGTTTAGTCAAAGATTCATTTCTTTAGCTCAACATTCACTCGAATCCATATATCAGATCAATACTACACACACCCTTTGCTCTGCTTTACAGCTTTTCTTTTGGATTTCTTGTCTTATATGTATTTACTTAAATCTCAATAATCACGATACAAATAATAGAAAACGCATGAATGATGAGAAAAGAAGATGCACCCACCTTTTTCCAGTCAAAAGTATCGCTTGCTGTTTGATATATATATATATATATATAGTTGTGATCAACCAGTGCTAGATTTTTGAAAAGTTTCTGATCTCGTAAGAAAAATAGAATATTATACTTGGAGAGGGAACCAATAATCTAAATTAATTATTTGCTAGAAAAACCTTTAAGCACATAAAAAAAAAACGAATGGGCAAATGGCACCGGCATTTCAATTCAGTTCGCCTCAGTTTTTTTTTTTTTTTTTTTGTGGGGATCTTCCTTCTACACAAAATAATAATATAAAAAAAAAAGTAAAAAGAAGGGGAAGGGGAAGAAAGAAAAGAAAGGGGATGTCACATTAATTAGTGCATCACCATTCACAATTGTATCCGACGGCATCTAATTTTCGCGACGCCACTTTTTCCGTCGTGTATGGTATCGAGTATCGACCCTTTATTTTGATAAACGGGCCTCAGCCCAATGAAACTCCATCTTGTTGATTTTTGTTTAGTTGTGTGTACATGGTTAATTAGCTACTTGCTTTACGGTTCTGTTTGAATAATTTTAATTGACTTCATTGGATAATTCTTGAGAGATTAATTACTCCAGAATTAATCACGAGGAGCCCAATTCCTTACATAACATGTCATGTCCTCTCATAATCTGATCATTAATACAATCGAAAGTTTATGATGGGAAAAGTAGACTCTTCCCAAACCTGAAAAGAGAAATATAGAAATTAACCCATCCTTTTTTTTGTCTTTGGAGGAAGCTTTCATGACTTTTGGATGTTTGTAGGATTCTTCCACTGTACAAGTGTTTCTTCCCGTCCCATTCTCAGGCTTTTCGTTTTCGTTCTGGAATGTGTATTGTGCCCAGGAAACTTCTCTTAAGCCTCCAGCATAAATTCGATTTACGTTCTATATATTGCTTCCTTGCCAATTAATATATATTTGGGATTTCAGAGATCTCAATCAATGTTCCATGGAATGAGGCTGAAAGCAAGAAATGATCAGGAGTGACTGCCCCTTATTTTATAATCCAAGCTAAGCTTAATTATTAGATAAAAAAAAAAACCCTAAAATATTGGATCATCAGCGAACAATAAAACAATAAAACAATAAACAAAACGTGGCTCACTAATGTTTGGAAATGCAATTAAAATTGTATTTAAAAAAAAAATTAGTTTAAATTATTGTTTTATATTTTTAAATTGTTTTGATGTTATGGTATTAAAAATAATTTTTTAAAAATAAAAAATATTATTTTAATATATTTTTAAATAAAAAATATTTTAAATCACAATTATTTGGGATGCAGTTGCGTGTTTGTGCCATGTTATCAAATAAAAATTATTATTTTTTTGTGTGTATTTTATTCAAAAGCACGGGTGCAAACGGAGACGCGCAATGGAGTCTATTTTATATTGATGATGGAGGATGATTAGTCCCCAACTGGAGAAAAGTATGCAGGCTCCGTATACCGAAAAAAAAAATCTTATTCCAAATAATAGTTTATTGATGAAAATTGCTTATCCATCAAGGATAATATCCCACTATTTTAATCCTTCTTCCATACATAACCCTCAAGCCAATGGCTAATTCGATATATGCTTAATCCATGATCAGTGAAAATCACACTCAATAATCCAGACTCTAAAGTTTTTTTAATGACTGGCGAAATATGTCACTCTCACTCTTTAATTATCAGCATGATTTATCAAATTAACCAGCGTGATTCTTCGTCTTTAAGTAACAATTTAAGATTGATCGACCTCTAGAAATTAACACATCATTATCTTGCACAAGTCGAACCAGTAGATGGCAGGGAAGAAACTTAATTATTCGAGTAATATATTCTGTAATGCTAGCAGAAGGCACATAATTTCCTTAATCAACTTTTGCATAGTGCCTTGAATGATTACCCCCACCATTAACAGAAGGCTTCTGTCAAGGGAGAATCAGATAAGTCTTTTACCAATGCATGAACGAGAGCAGACATGAACAAATCATTTCACCAATAGAAAGGTTACATAAAAATGCATCCAATCCATTCGTCTCCAAGATGACAAGGTAACTTCTTCTTTTTTATAAACTACAAGGAAGTCGATCAATTCAGTTCATCTTCCACCATCAGATAATTGAAACCGACTTTAACTTGGGTGGGTGCAATGTGACACCGCCAGCTTTAGGAGAAGAAAACGTGGATGGAGGCATGATCTTGAATCTCTCCGTCTTTGAAAATTGCTTGTTGGATAATTGATGAACACATTTGACTTCTGGGGCAGGCAACTGCTGTAATCTTAGTCATATAGCAACGGGAATTTGCAGGGACAGACTGAGGTGATATATTGCATCTATTGGTGGAGGTGAAAATACAGTGCGGCTAATTAATGGTTGTTGATGTAGAGATTACGAGAACAGATCTTGACTAGCTTCAAAATAAATTTCCCACCCAAGTTGACATGGAAGGCCTAAAATTACAGAGACTCCAGCCTGATACTCCCGACTTTCACATGCTCAAATATGTAATATGAAAATGCCGATGACAAGAACTAAAGACAAGGTTGAGTCTTTTCTTCTTCTTTTTTCTCTTGATTAATAGACAGAATATGTATATCCAGAGAAAAATGTTGCCATCTAAAACTAAGAACATAAAGATGAAACAGATCACATAGAATCTAATCTCTACCCCAACTCATATTACACGCTGAAAGCTTTTCAAAGTGACTATAACTTGGTAAAGAAATTAAGTGGAGTCCTTTTTTAATGGGAAAAAACTGAACAGCTACCCTTTTGAGTGAGAAAATGTCATATGCATTGGAGATACACCAATTTTTGCGTGAATATTCTTGTCAGACTCAACTCAAGAACTAACCGAGAAAAGAATATAGGGGTGGCAAGTCACAGATTAGTTCCTTTTTTTTTTTTTTTTGGTATAGATACGATGGAGTTTGAACTGGGTTTTATCAGGTGAATTAAATTGTAAAAATCTAGTTGATAAATTAGATTTTACAAGAAACAATATCTTATCTGATTCAATCAAAAAACATCAGGTCTAGTATGAGTATCTCTGAGTCATTCCGCTGGACTAAGCGAGGTTTAGCAAATTGGATATGAGGACGAGAACGTAAAAGAAATTTGCAACGTGAAAGAGAGGGTAAGACTGAAAGGAAGTCTAGTTCTGAGGATGAAACTGAAGTTTAACCTAAATTTACTGAGGTGAGTGGCCGATGTTTTGTGCGCGGGGTTCTGTTCAAGCCGCTAAGCCAAGCCAGGCCTAAGAGTTGATCCATAAGAAGCAAGTTGGCCCATTCCCTCTCGGCTTTCCTATGAAGTCCTTAGCCACAAGATAGCCAGTGATCCAGCCAGTTGTGAGCAAAGCCCATTTTGTACCAGCTCAGAATCGGCATGGTTTCCTTTGCTAGCTTAACTTCATTTTTGACGAATGGAGATTTTCGTTTTTGGCCCACAAAGTTTGAGATTTTTAAATTTATCCTGAAAATGGAGAAGGAAATATTTGTTTTATATCTGTTTCAAGTTGTAACCTTATGGCTCAAAAAACCTATTTTTACCCACGCAATCTATTGCTTCAATTAAATACGATGGTTTATTGTAATTTACGTGATCTAAGTATATAATGGTCAGCAAAAAATTGATATTTTTACCCTAATTTACATCAAAAATTCAACCCATTTGAAGCACTATTTGGAGAGGACTGTAAAATATGAAGTTGATATTGATATAATTAGCATGATTAAGAGTTTTTTTTTTTGTATTATGGTAATAATTTTTTAAAAAATATTTTTTGTTTTTTAAAATTTATTTTTGATACCAATACATTAAATGTAAAAATATAAAAAAATAATCTAAATAAATAAATAAAATAATTTAAAAAAAAACTTTTAAAATACAAAAACAAAGAGAAAGAGAGTAAATAATAATAATAAAAAAAAGCTCTACGGAAAATAACGCTTCCATTTTTGTCTTCAAAACTACCATTATTCCTTTTTCACTTTCTAACGAGCCTTGGACCCGTCTTAAGGTCTTTAGTTAGAAGTCTAAGCATCCATCACCCCTGTTCGAGATAACTAGAAGCTGTCTATTTTCTTACTTGAAGATTTTTAAATCCCAGCAAACTGATTAGTGATTACTCTTCAAAGTTAGTGTGAAGACCCTTAAAGCTATTCAATAAAACTATTTACTTCAAAATTAGGTTGACTTGAACACCTTTTAGAAGTTTGAATTCCTAGCATAGAAGCCATTGTTTTCATCTTCTGCATGTTTGGTAAGGACTCGTGTCGCCATTAATGGCGTTCACTTTCTTGACAAACTAATTCGGCCAAGTTTCCACACAGCTCGGAATAGAAGTGGGTGGTGGCTCCCACGGCCGCATGCCTGACTTTTGACTCTTTTTCCTTCGTTTCATCAAAATACCATCTCTAAAATGTATGAACTTACGCTGCAATGTCCGAGAAACTACTCTAGTAACGCAAGGCAGGAAAGAAGCATTTGGAAAGTTGATAAAAAAGCGACAGAAATTGTGACGAAAAAAGATGCCAAAATTATATACGATCATGTAAATAAAGGAAAATTAATAGAATGCATAACTCTGATGATACTTGATTAAGTGCTGAAGTAATTATTTAAAAACATTATCGTATTAATAAATATTGAAAAGTCATTTTAATCTAAAAATTTAAGTTTTGAGGTGAGGTCTCAAGATATGATTTATATTATTCTGTACCATATCCTCTCAAATGAAAGCTTTTTGAACTTGAAACTTGTATAAGCCTAAATTACCTTGTGCTTAATTTTTATCAAATAAATGAAGGTGGTGAAATTCAAACTCATGACCACTTAAAAGGTGCTTGGCAGTGTAGTAGCGGTTGCTTTTCAAATAATTTTTTGTGCCGAAATGCATGCCAATAATGTTTTTTTTATTTTTTAAAAATTATTTTTGACATCAGCACATCAAAAGGATCCAAAAAGTACAAACCATATTAAATTTTAGCAAAAAAACAAATTAAATTTTTTTAGTCATCAAGACTCTGATACCATGTCAAAAAAATGAATTAAACTCAAAAATTTAATCTTTTAGATGAGATCTCAAGATATGATTTATATTATTCTCTGCCAATAAAGAATTTTTTTGATCTATATTTAAATTTTAAAGTTAATTTTTGTATAGATAAAAGAAATAAACTTTTTTATTAATTTTTTTTTACTAGACCAGAAATCCTTTATATATAACATAATTTTTGTATCTCCATTCATCATAAGTATACTTGGCCCACTTCCAAAGTTCAATAAACTCTAAGCTTTAATTATCATTTAATTTAAAAAATCTACATGCATGATTGCTCACTTTAAAGATATTTTTCTAAAAGTAAATTCTGGACAGTTGAATTTTATATAAGTTAATTTCTTTTATTAGTGATTACAAACTAAATATAAATTCATTTCTAAAATCGGGTTTTTTCATTTACTCGATTTAAATTAACTAATCACCGAGTTGATTCGTTTTTCGAGATGGCACAATTTCTTCTTCATTTACTTTTCCCTCAAAAGCAAATCAAGATTGCCTATATCTTTCTCATTTCGCACACCACACAAACCACTATATAAAGGGTAGCCAAGACCATCAAAAATGCTCACACATACTCGAGAAAAATACTTATATAGCTTGTAATAACCATGGTCCATCAGAAGAAACTTGTGGAGGAGGTATCTGGCTGGCTAAGAACCTTTGATGATGGCTCGGTGGACCGGACATGGACCGGACCGCCTGAGGTCACGTTCATGGCAGAGCCAGTGCCTCCACATGAGGAATTCAAAGAGGGTGTTGCCGTACGTGATGTCACCATTGATGAAAAGTCTGGCCTTAGAGTTAGAATTTATCTACCACAACATGAGCCTCACTACACAGAAAATCATAATAAGCTTCCTATAATTGTCCATTTTCACGGTGGGGGTTTTTGCATTAGCCAAGCTGATTGGTATATGTATTATTACATGTACTCTAGGCTTGCTAGGTCAGCTTCAGCAATTGTTGTCTCGGTCTACTTAAGGCTAGCCCCCGAGCATCGCCTCCCAGCTGCAATTGATGATGGCTTCTCTGCCCTCATGTGGTTACGTTCATTAGGACAAGGACATGACTCTTATGAGCCATGGCTTAATAATTATGGAGATTTCAACAGGGTTTTTCTTATTGGAGATAGCTCAGGGGGGAACTTGGTGCACCATGTGGCTGCACGTGCTGGTCATGTGGATTTGAGTCCGGTAAGACTTGCCGGAGGCATTCCAGTCCATCCTGGATTTGTCAGGTCAGTGAGGAGCAAATCCGAGATGGAGCAACCAGAGTCGCCTTTCTTAACCCTAGACATGGTGGACAGGTTCTTGAAGTTGGCATTGCCAAAAGGGTGCACCAAGGACCACCCTTTTACGTGTCCAGTGGGGCATGCAGCACCACCGCTGGACGGCCTTAATCTCCCACCATTCTTGCTTTGTGTGGCGGAGACTGACCTGATTAGGGACACCGAGATGGAGTACTATGAGGCCATGAGAAAGGCTAATAAGGATGTGGAGTTGCTAATTAATCCTGGAGTGGGTCACAGTTTTTATCTTAACAAGATTGCTGTTGAAATGGACCCACATACTGCTGCACAAACTACTGGTCTCATGGAAGGGATCATAGAGTTCATCAAGAAGCACTAAAATTAATATTTCCCAGTACGTTTAGTTGATAATAATTATATGTTTAATTAACCAAGTGATTATAGGCAAGGCAGATCCTTGGAGTGCACGTTTAGTTGATAATAATTATATGTTTAATTAACCAAGTGATTATAGGCAAGGCAGATCGTTGGAGTACTAGAGATCTTCTCCCATCTCCCTTCTTAATTAATGTTGTTTTATGAACTCTTTCTCTGTGTTATTAATAATATTGATATTATTGTAGTTACATATTTCTATTATTGTATTATTATTTTTTTTTATCTTTATTATTATATTCTTAATTTTATGTAATAGCAATAATATTGATATTATTCATATATAGGAAGCGCATTGTTGTTAAAATCATGAATTAACTCATAAATAAAATCGTATAATTTTATGAGTCAATATTGATGTATTTCATGTGCAAAATCAAACTAAAAACTTAAAAACCATTAAAATTAGACTTGACTCGTGCAAAATCGATAAACTTAGTCCGATTTTACAAGTTCACTAAATTTATGATATGAACCAAGTCAGATCAGAATTTGATCTTAAAATATCTACTGACCACTTTTGCGAGATCAGACGTATCTTTCAAACCGTATATTGGATCGAGCTGAAATTTTACAAGGAAATACTAAACACCTGAAATTATATTGTGGTAAGTTTTCAGGTTAAATGAAATTCGAGAACACACTATTTAAGAGGGTCGAAGTTACTATCTGGATCTACAAGTGAAATTTGAGAAAATATTTGACAATCTTTCAAACTAGACTTCCATGTACTATTTGAGACATATATGGATATACAGGTGAAATTTTGCTACTATTCATGTTGAGTTGGGAACTAAATATCTCAAGCTTTCCAACCATATATGGTAAGCCCGATAATTCATCTAAACGAAAGAGAACAATGTGTTTGAAATCAAGACTGAAATCTACCAAGAATATGCAAAAATTAAATATTCAGGCTACATGGAGGATTTTTTGCATATAGACTTTGTTTTTATTATCTTATTTTATTTATTTATTTAATGTTGAAAATAATTTTTAATTTGGGTTTATTATGGCGCATTAGACATTGTTTAGGAGTTTATTTCATTATTGGACTTGTGTTGGTTAATTATTAGTTTAGACTCATTAATTAGCTTACAATCCAAAAAGAGTCTATTAGAACTTGTTGTGATGGGAACTACTAAGTTGCCACAAGGTTCATGTGTACTTCCTACCATTCAATGATTCCTCCTTGTATGTGGAAAGTTTTGTTCTTAGATATTTTGTTTCTCCACGTTATTAATTTCTTAATTCATACTATCTATCTTATTTTATTTAGAATACTCATTGATTATAATATTGTTGAGTCTCTTTATCAGATTTTAATGTAATTTAATGTCTTAGATAGAATTGTCAATATATAATTAATTAAAAAAATTACTTATAATTTTATGATTTTATTATCCAAGTTTACTATATATTTTTAACGTCATGTCAAAAAAATATTTTTGACAACCTTTATAGGAAGATAAGTACAAAAATACCCAAGTTGTGTTCGGTTAATATTTTAGAATAAAACAAAATAGATAGTAAAGAGACATAAATAAATTTTATTAGAATAACGAAAACAGTTACATTAAATAAATTTATTTCTATAATGATTTTAGAGTAAATTTATATATTTTTAAAATAGAAATAACATAAAAACATGGCATTTCCTTATCTAATATTTTCATCTCTTTTATTTTGAGATGAGAGTAAAATATTATCTTAAATTATCATATTTGGCTGAATAAAGAGATCATTTCAAGATCAATTAAGAGACATCAACTTGTATTGATTTTATTTAACTTAATTTGTTCATATATAGTATTAGTTTCTTAATTATTATTATTATTTTTAGAGATGGGGATTGAAAAAAAAAATCTGCTTATAATAAACAGTTTTCGTACATCCACATTATCCAAGAATAGCGATATATTGTCAGGCTCAATTGCTTGGGTGGGGGAGTTAGTACTACTTCGTGCAAAAACAATAGAGGTAAAGCCATTTTCTAAGAGACACAAAAGAGAGAGAGACAGAGGTGAAGCAGATAAGGCTTGTTCTTTGGGCTCCAGCAGGTCTCTTTCACCATCTTTGTGTCGGTTGGGTTGTCCTCGTCTTGACAGGACTTACATCTTTTGCTTGTTTGCATCATCGATCCGGCAACAGCAAGAGATTATCTTCAACTGTGGCCACAATTTCATTGCGGTACGGTGGCAGCCTGGCAAGCAGACCGATGCTTTTGGGTGGCTCCACCATGCAGAAGGGCTAAAAAAACATATAGCCCATGTCGGGTACTATAGCAATTTTGAACCACCACCTGGGTGAAGACATCACTTGATATGTATAAAAAGATTTATGATAAATATTAAGAAAATATGATAGAAGTATATACAATCAATAGCTTAAATTATTAGCTTAAACTATTAGGTGAGGTTTCAAAATATAATTTATATTATTTTTTAACACATCACTTTAAATAAAAACTCTTTAAATTTAAAATTTATACAGACTCACTTTATATTATACTTAATTTTTATTAAATAAATAGGGATGGTGGGATTTGAACTCATGACCGTTTGATCATCAGGACTCTAATACCATGTTAAAGAACCATCTCAACCTAATAGCTTAAACTGTTAAGTAAGGTTCCAGAATATGATTTATATTATTCTCTAACAGTTATTTTCTCAGCAATTTTTTTAAAAAATATTTATTTTTTTAATTTATTTTTACCATCATCCCATCAAAATAATTTATTTGCACTGAGGCTTGTGGCCCAACGGTCCTGGCAGGGTTTTCCTGCCTCTACATCCTAGGTTTAAGCCTCAGCGTGCATGCATGTCACCCCGCGGTGTCTTACCTGTCTACTGGGCTTGCAGGGTGTTCAGTGGATCGGGGATTAGTTGTGGTGCTCATAAACTGACCCGAACACCTCGGCTTATAAAAAAAAAAATGATAATAATATAAGAACATCAAAAAAAAATATATAATTAAAAATTAAAAAAAAAATACTCTTGAAAAGACATCCAAGAACAAACTACTTAAATGGATTTTAATTTAAAACAACAATTTAGTGACTCGTGTAAATTATTGAAGAAATGTCATGAATCCTGCTATGGTTGGGCGTGTATTCTTCAATGATGGCAACGATGAGGGAGAATGACACGTTCCTACTTTTTGAACAGACACCGTACGTAAAAGTCTTTGATGGATCTCTCTCTGGAATCTTTTAAGTTTCAAAATTAATTAATTTAGGATTTCCCAATTCCCACCTGATAATAACTTAAAGTGTGCACATAATTAGCATTAACACACACAAAAAAATTATAATTTTCCATAAAATCATCCTCAGCTTAGCTTCCAAGAGGGTCTGGGTTAGCTCTTTAACTGGTTTGCACTGCTTATTGGATATTAAGACAGTTCAGAATAATTTAGAATATCTATGTATATTGATCTTCACAAAATCATGGATTATCAATTAAAATCACTGGATTTGAATCCAATTGGATTTATTTATCCTGTGGAATTTAAAGAAAACATGGTATGTACAGATCAATTCAAGCTAGTTATTTATTTTTAATTTGAAATTGTGTTAGCAATTTCTTTTCAACTTACTTTTAATTTTAGTTTTGAAATGCATTGAAATTATTTTTTAAAAAAACAATATGAAAACACTAAAAAAATATTTTAAAATTAAAATAAAATTCAATTAAAATAAAAATTATAAACAAAAGCATTTTTTTGTCAACCTCTTGTAGCCATATACTTTCTATCATTCATGTTCTATACTTTTT
>Ga0325414_1005359_pt1 | contig 13545 bp, 4 predicted proteins | sample PopdelMetagenome_8_FD_206183 | JGI IMG/M metagenome (GOLD analysis project Ga0325414, IMG submission 206183) | Populus deltoides microbial communities from Bellville, Georgia, United States - Leaf-PdKOR-R3 | ecosystem: Host-associated > Plants > Phyllosphere > Phylloplane/Leaf | place: USA...
GCATTTCTCTCTCAATTAACTCTTGACTCGGTCTGTGTTTGTTTACGTGGTGATTAATTGTTTGTATTTTATTTTAATTTTAAATTTAAAAGTGTTAGTTAAACGATATCAATCACGGTTTTTTTTTAAAATTTTCCAGAAAACAATTATAATTTATAATTTTTTAAATTTATTTTTTTTTAATTGTAAAAATTACAGCAATACCAAATATATAGTACAGAAGATGAGTGTTAAGTGCTAAAAAGCCATTAGCATACAATGAGACTTCTTTTATGCAACAGACAAAGATGTACAAGATGCCTTTTCTTCTTCTTCTTCTTCTTCTTCTTCTTCTTCTTTTAGAGTGTGATGTTTTTGAATAATATATTATATAGTAGTGCGTAACAGTAAGTTTGTAGCATTATTTTCCATGCCGAATTACTTTTTTTTAATTTTATAAAATTGGCCAATTGTAACTATAATTAAGATATTTATGAAATTTTTTTTATCATTATCTTTCAAATTTTTGAAAATTTTTAAATTAGATTTGATGCATGGTACCTTTTCTTTTCATTATTAATTAAAGGATATGTTCTTCGTCAAAATTTTAATATGGATGTTAGATAATAATATAAATCATATTCTGAAACCTTATCTAACAACTTAAATTTTTGGGTTGAGATACTTATTTGACATGGTATCAGAGCCTTGATGACTAAGTGGTCTCGAGTTCGAATCTCATCATCCCTATTTATTTGATAAAAATTAAGCATAAGGTAATGTGAGTCTGTGCAAGTTTCAAGTTCAAAGAGTTTTCATTTGAGGAGACGTGTTAGAAAATAATCTAAATCATATCCTAGAACTTCATCTAATAATTTAAATTTTTAAGTTGAGATGATTCACAACGAATATTTATTATTTAAGTGTGTGTGTGTGTATGCGGGACTCGGGAGTGTGTATTATATCAATATTAAGAAATGCATTAAAAAATATAAATGTTCTTGATTTGAGTTGGATTTCCCATCAATCAAGGTGATTATCAAACAAAACTATATATTCAGGTTGTTTTCCATAATATTAATTAGGTTAAATTGCCATCCCTAACCATTTCGATCGTTAGAAATTCTTGCGGATGATTACTCCTCTTAAACAGAAAACTATTGTGAAGTAAGAGGATTGAAATCTCAAGTTTGATTTCTAACCTTCTTTCTTTATTTATTTATTTTAATGGCAAGTGGTATGTTTTAAGTCAACGTTTGCATATTGATATTAAATTCATATTTTCGATTCAGTCAAAGATATATTGGTTAGAACAATAACTTTATGTTGTCCAAGGCTGTAGGAAATCCCTCAGCCTAACACATGTCAATCTCTTACACCATATTTACTATTTGAGAAATATGTAAGAAATCCAAATCAATCATCTATAATAAAAAAATTAAATTTTATTATAAAGAATAAATCATGATAAAATAAAATATTTTCATTGATTAAGAAATAAAAAAAAAACAATTAATGACACCCACATGCACAAGATAGCTTGAGAGTCCTCCTGTTATCCCGAGCAGTAAAAAATATTATCCTATCAATTATTCAATTAGAAATTAATTAACTAGAGGATGGATTCATACATTTTTTTCAAAAGAAGAGTGTGGGACTGATTATAATGTTAGGAGACGCAATCATTTAATATTTTAATTAGCTTAATTAATTTCGAGCTGCATATGAGTATTCTAACAAGCAACAAATTGTTATTTGTTTAGCTTAACTCATTTCTTAAGATTATACATCGTAGTTAATTACTCATCAACACCATGCATGCCCTAGAATATGGAAAATCATAGGAAAATCATTTTTTATATAATAGTAGTTATGGATCATGGTGACTTTTTGAAGAGATGATGATGGCAACAAATGGATATCATTCATAAAAATATTTGTGAGCTTATGAACTTTTTTAAACCTAATTAACTAAAGATTTGATGGACTTTTCAGTGAAGAAATATAGAATGGAATGAGATAATCTTGAAACTCCCTCCATATATTTCGAAAAGAAAGGATTGGATGCTTGTGTTTGATAGAGATTCTAGTTCAATTATGAAAGTATCCATTATTGCTGTCTTCATCAGAATTTCCCATTACTTTACCAGAAATATTTAGTAATAATTAGGGTTTGTTTCGGCTTCCAAGGTCCATACCCTATCCAAGCCCTAGCAGCACCCCCACTTGGGCTGACTTAGAGGCTATCTACAGAAAACCCTACCCTCTTGCTGCGTCCAAGCAGCTCACTTTATTTGTCTGTAAAACTGTCATGAGCTAAGAAGAATGGGGCCAGGCCAGCCATGCCATGCCACGCCATGACCAAGAAGAAATTAAGAAAGAAAGAAAGAAAAAGAAATCATGAGTCTCATCTCCATTGTGGACCCAATGCTATAGGTACCTGGTTGGTAGACAGTCTCTTGGATTGGATCTGACGGGTAGCTTTCAAGCTAGCAATATTTTTTTTTTTAAAAGTCAGGGGTCCACTCCAAGTTGGTGTCCTTTATTGCACACATAATTTCACACTCGGTTATGTTTTCGTGGGAGTGTGGTCCTTCTCTTTGCCTTGTTTTAATTCAAAAAAAAAAACTTTAAAAATTTAAAACATATATATCGTTTTGTTGTCAGTTTCTTGACATTGAATTTGTAAGTTATGTGTTCGAACAAGACAAAGAAACCATTCTGGGGTACTTATCGAACTAGTCTTATAGTATATCGATGACGAGGAAGCAGTAGTAGCAGAGCAAGGGTTTCGCGCCTATCCTATTCAAGCCCAGATGCTCAAGAACTCTGCTCAGACCCACCAGAAAGCAACATTTACAGGAAAGAAGAATCACCAAAAGAATAGCAAAACAAGTCCTCCATTTTATATATATATATATATATATGCAGTTTGTTCAATGATCAGACCTTAATTAATTAAACCCTATTTCTTTCTTTTTTTTTGTCTTTGCAGTGAGTGAGAATGCTCTAACACCAAGGCATAGAGGAGTCAATGCTAGTCTAAAATGGGCGACGTAACTTTCAGCAACCAGGCAGTAGCTAGAGTCTAGAGAGAGAGAGAGAGGGGGGGTATATGGCTGTGTCTTACAAAATTTATTGTACTATGATAACAAATTCATGGTCCTAGCTCCTTCACTTTTGTTTGCAACGCACTTGCTATATTTGGTTGCTGTGTGTATGACTAGGTAAGCCAATCTAATTAATTAAGATTTTGAGAAAAATCACTTTCATGAATGCTAGCTTCTCTGATCACTTGTGGGTTTCAAAATACAATAATTGAGATTCCTAGGAAAATGACTCCCGAAAATTCTCTATAAATTCAGATATTATTAATCCCTAAATGCTCACATCTCAAAATTTACTTTCGTTTAGATAAGAAATCTAAAACTTAATCAAACAGCTTGGCTTAACAGGTTAATCAAGTCCTTTGCCTGGACCTAGTTCTAAAAAATATTAATGGGAGTTGATCCTATACTTATGATTTGGTCAAAATTCAGTTTTATTTTTAATTTTTCCTCTAAACAATGTAGTTTTCATCAACTCGGGTTAAATCTGTCAAAACCTGTGACTGTGACTGATACAGCGTAGAGTGATTATTTGACTACCAATATAGTAGAAAAGATTGAAACCAGATGGTCCCATATCCTGACATTTTAATTACTCTTGATCCTTATAGGGTCTAGATATTTTCTCTTATCTTTTCTTTTTTATTTTAACCCTTTTCTGCTTTTCAAGCAACTCTCACAATCAAAGAATGTTACATGGAAGAAAATGGCATTGCTGCTTTGATATATACATCCATGAAAGTGAAACATTGAGCTCCACTCGAGTTGTTTGTATTTTTCCTATCAAGATAACGATTTAACAGCTGCTACATCATATCATACACGAACCAAAACAGTTCTTTATTTTTCTTGTAGAATTTTCTTCCTTGAAGTTAGATACCATAAATTCAAATGCAATATGATGGTTGCAGCAGAACACCTTCGCAAATACACGTTGTTTTAGGTTAGTTATGGTGTTCCCAGAAAGTAAAGCAACATATTAGGTCAAGAGTTCTTGTTGCTTTACATATTAATGTTGTGCGTTTCAAGGAACCTTTGTTTCTAATCGGTGTTGGTTACCAGGTAACATAACTAAACCTACCAGTCTGTAGCTTGCTAATTAATTGAAATAATATGGTATATTTCATTGCCTATTACGATATACTAGTGTATACCACCCGTGATACACTACAAGTAAAACAAAAAATCTAACATAAAAAATATATTTAAATAACAGAGAATTATTTGATATTGTTATTAATTTTATACCAACAAGTCAGGGAACCACTTAAGAAAGTAGACCATTTTTCTAGTATAAGGTAAGTAATTTTTTAAAAATTAATTTATTAATAATAAAAAAAGGGGCAAGTTCATTTTCTTAGTTTGTATGCTAGTTTTACGCTGCAGCGAAACCAAAATTTTTATGAAAGTAAAGAAAAATTATTAGGGTCTCGATGAAGTTTATGGCATTGCTTTTAAAGCCATAAATACAATAGTTTGGAAATTGTTTTTCATCAAGATAAATTATTTTATTAATGTGTATCCCATGTCTAGTTTTCGACAACCACAATGGTTTGAAATTGAACAAAAAATTGATATTGATTTTTTTAACCAATCAACCCATTTTAAACCAATGTTTCACCTAAAAATACCTTAAAAACATCCAAAAAAACCTCAACAAACTCATTTGAGCCCTTAAAGTAGCAAAAATTAGGTTAAAACCCGAAAACTAAAACTGAGATTCATATCTTTCTAAGTCTCAATCTACTTTCTTTGGTAAGATGTGGACAAAAGACCACCACCATCAAATACTTCTTGTAGAATGGAATATTTTGACACATTGTGCTTTTTCTCTCTTTAGTGTCGTTTTTTAGTAAGTCTCTCTCTTTTTTTTTCTCTCTCATTTACAGAGTGAAAATAACAAAAACAAAGTTTAGGAACAAAGTGAAAATTACAAGAATTTTGGATTAGACATATTTTATCTCTATATCTTACATTTCATACCTTTTTCCTTTTCTTTTACAAGTCTATCATAGTTTCAAGGCTAATTTCATCTAATTAGGTAAGAGAGAGAGACTAAATTAACCAAAAAAAAGTTTATAAACTAAAAATAAATTAGGAGCTTCACTATTCATATGAACAATGATTAACAACGAATCTCTATATCAAACCTTGTATGTTTTAGTTTTTTATTTATTTATAAAAGACAAGAACCTTATTAAGCAATTGATTTAGCCATTAAAAACATGGCTAAATAGGAGAAGAAAAGAAACAAATATAACATCAGATAACTTACAATGTAAACACGAATCAAGCAAACTTAATTGAGTTTCTTATTAACTTGCTAAAGTAGACAACTTAAGCAAAATATAAATTTATGATAGACGACTATAACTATGCAACTAAATTAGCTTTTCTATAAACTTCATGCTTGGCCAAATAATTTGTTGTATAATTTATTTTTCTATAAATATATGTAAAACTCACAAGAGAAAGTATAAGACTAACATTGGATATGCCATTGAAATCACCTTGCATGTAATTGTCACGGTCTCATGACATTACTTCATTTTATTCAAGTAATTGAATTGTAAGAACTAGACTCCCTAATCCAGTCCTTATAAAAAGTATAACAATAATCCGTACTTAAAAAAAAGCTTTTTAAATTGCTAAAACCTCAACTTCATTAGATTACTTAATACCTCCAAAACAAGAAAATACAATGGATGATTTTTTCATAATGATCTTCTAATACATCCCTGATCCTTAAGGATCCAGGCTTTCTATTTGCAAATGCATCTGCATTCCACTTAAGAAGGAATCTACAATAATTCAATATGCACTCTAGCCTTATTGTTACATATAAGAATACCATCTAGTAGTCAATTTATGCTAGTATACCGAAATTTCCCATCACAACATTTCACTTAGGTTACAACTCTATGGAAAAGTAAGTGTGGGTGTGTGTATCATCCTAGCTTGTTTTGCTAGATGTTTTAATTATTTAGGTAATCAACAAGTGTAATTAAGCAAAATTCCATCCAAGACGAATCTTAATAAAATAATATATATATATAGAGAGAGAGAGAGAGGACAATCACTCAATATAAGTAGAGCCTAGCTACACCTATCTTAAAAGTATTTAATATTTAAATATTCTTACTTTTCTAGATAAGGTTATCGAATCTATCGAACATCTTATCTCCCAACAATACGCTAAAATTGAAAACCATATTTATGTGTGAAAAATTCTAGTTGGGAGGTAAGCGAAGGAAAGAGACACCAACTCCATAACTATATATAATGGTGACACATCGATGTGCTTTAAATTCAAGCCTACCATCGATCCGTCTCTATAGCTTCAATTAACCACATGATCTTATATGAAATATCTTTTTTTTTTTTAATATTATAATATCTAATACCAGACCAGCAGCTTTCACTACTCTCAATCATAGTACTCATCACAAAGGTATATCCTAAATTTATAGCCCATCTCTACGTATTGTCATTTTTAAATGTGTGTGTGTGTGTGTGTGTGTATAAAGGTAATTAACAATAATATATATTTGGATGGCAAAAAAGAGTTTGGAGGCATCGATGTTTTTCGAGGGAAAAAACGTTTATGCCCACATTTGACAATAGCTTCCTCCATATATATATATATATATATATATATATGACTTGATTATCATCAAGTTATTCGAGAAAAGCATAAGGGGGCAAAATCTTAAATTAAATACGTACATAATTAGAAAAATTGAAAAATGCAAAACAATCTACTATACAATTGCAATAGAATCCGTACAGCTAGCTAGCTTTAATATGCTACGTTTTGATCTCATTATGTATTTCTTTCTTCATAGAATGGAAATAAAAAAAATATAATAAAGAAAAAAAGACAGAAAATAGGATTAAATCCCCCCCCTGAAAGGTACTATATAAAAGTTTATGATTATGTAATTAATCAACAGCCCCAAAATCTCTCATGGAGAAAGTAGGACTCTTCTCAGGCATGTTCCCAGCATGGCGTAACCCTAGAGTGAGAGACACATCGCCAGCAGTAGTGGTCCCAAACCTTATAAGCGTAGACCCACCAGCATTGGCATTGCTGGATGTGGTCCCATAATCAGCTGTAACAATGCTGCCGTGTCGACATGTGTCGTCGGCGAAGTCATGGAAAGGCTGTCCAGCATGAGGTGGTGGTGCAGCCTCGGTGGCGGAGGTGATATTGATGGGTGTAATAATGGTGGTGGTGGTCGTAGAGGAGGAGGTGGAGAGTTTTGTTTGGTTTTCCGAGAAACATTGTCTATTGATTGCAAGGAGTGAAGGGTCGTTTTCATTGGCATTGATTTCGGATCTTTTGCCTGATGGGATGGTTGTTGTTGTGGCAGCGGGTGCTGATGATCCTGTCGTTGTTGTAGTAGGCGTTGGTGTTTGTGCAAGCCCACTATTGTTGCTGCTGTTGTTGGCTTGCTTCCTTTCTCTATCTTCTGCTCCTGGTTCGTCTTCTTTGGATTCTTGCTGGTACATATCTTCAACCATGGGTTTCCACAACCGCACCCTGGCATTAATGAACCAGTTTGAAACCTAAACACATTGAATGGGACTATTAGCAACCTTCAATATTTAATTAAACTGGTAACAAATATTGTAAGCGCATGATTAATGAATGATAGCTAGGGCACATCTATTTTATGCAACACGCTATTCATTGGAATGCCATACTAACTCGTGCTTAAAGTATAAATCTATGCATGGTGTCTCGGATAATTTTGCTTAAAAATGAAGTTTATTAAACTTTGGACTCCACACAATAATAGGAAGTAACAATCTTTTCATTTCATCAATGAATTTGTAACTCCATTGACACACTACTGTATTCACACTGGTCTCGAATTTAAGCTTCTCTTATATATAAACTCCATTTCAAAACTTCTAGCTATATATATTCTATAATTTTTCTCTTTAACCAAAAACATAATTCAAATTTGAAATCTTTAAATTGAAAATCTCATTTAGTTACTAAATCAGAAAGCTTTTCGAAACAAATATAGGAATAATTACATCACATAAATAATGACGACGACGACGATGATGATGCAATAATATTCATAAAAAAAGAGGATCGAATTTGATGTAGTCTGTTGAATCACTTGACAGTGTCCTATATCTCCATGAACAGTTTAAGAATGGTAATAATAAAAGCACTCCATTTATGATCAGCCTATATAACCCACTCTGAGTTATTTATTGTATATACAAGATAAAGACATAGACATATAGAAGTTTGTTTCTTTCTATTCCCTCTCCAAAGAGCAAAGCAGCTTTGGGTTCTTGCTTTTCATGCAAATAATATAAGAAATTAAAGTACACTTGATGAATTATTAGATACTGTTTGGTAATACAATAGTTATGTATTAAAGTATAAAAAGAAAAAGGGAAATAAAGCTTTAGGGTTTAATGACACGAGAAAGGAGGAGATGCAGGTGCAAGAATACAAGATGGTAATAAAAACTGTAACAAAGGTAAAAAAAACCCACTAGCAGTGGGTAATGGAGAAAATGCAAGTAAGAATACCGACAAGTTTATAAAACATGATCCTAAGTACAAAATTTTTGTTCACTGTCTTTAATGTTTCATCTTTGTGTGTGGTTGGATAATACGATATGTTGTGTGGTGTGTCGTTTGTTTGGGGGGGGGGGGGGGGTGGGGGGATAGAAAGAGAATCAATCAAAGCTGCAGACTCTCATGTCTCATCTCTTTTGTACTTTTTTCTGCTCTTAAATAATTCTATCTCCCTCCCTTGATGTCTGTATCTGATCGAGTATATCTATGTCCCTTAACTTATAAAAGAATGCAAAGAAATAAATAAATAAAATAAAAGGAAATATAAATCGTATAAAAAGATGCTAAACCCTTATGGCATAATATCGTTCTCTAGCAGAAAGACATGAGAAATAAACCGGAGAAAGTAAAGCCCAGAACCATGCAAATCTACTGAACTTACTCATGTCCCTTCTTGTTTTTTTTCTCTCTAGAATAGTACCATCTCCATTTTCATGTTAAATGAATAGTACTCTAATATTTACTGTTTTGTTTAAGAAGAGATCAAAAGAGGGGTGTGTGTGTGTGTGTGTGTGTGTGTAGAGAGAGAGAGAGAGAGAGAAACCTGATTCCTCGATAAACCAGTCTGTCTAGCTAACAGATGCTTATCAGCATCGCTTGGATACCTGAGAGAGGGTTCAGAAAATGACATCAGAGTCAATACCTAAACCGAATAAAGAGAAACCAACATTGCTAGCTTTTATTTGTGTACCATATTTACATGGGGCGCGAGAATCTAAGAGAAGAGAAGAGAAGATGAGCAGTGTTTTGTAGCAGGCAGTAGTAGGGGCATCAGAGAAGTTTAAAGGGGTACAACTGCATGCACTCACCGATCGCTCTTATTATTTTGTGTGCGTTACTTATCATAAAAATCATGATTTCACAGAGAAAGATAGAGAGAGGTGATGAGAAAGAAAAAGGTGGTCAGTTGAATTATGCTTTAATAAAGTTTTATTTTATTTTTGACACAGTTAACTAATTTCTGAGGTCTGCAAAGGGAGGAGGGGACTTATGTATAAGAGGGAAAAGCAGTGGGCAAATAGAAACCCTTTGACAGCTTTTGCTGACGAGACAACATCCAAGGACACTGCATTACTGTTCCTTTAAGCACATTTTGGACAAAAAGCTAGAGAAAAAAAACAAGGGAACTTGGATCTCGTGTTAGTATCTATCTTGTTAACAAATTAGCTAGAAAGTATCATTATGCTGTAAAAACTTTTACGACTACTACTATAATGTCTACTACAAATAATAAGTGCCTATACTTTGATTTTTCAACTCTCTTAGGTTTCCATTTTCTAGATTGTTGTGAAAATGATACGAGAAGCTAGCTAGTATAGTGAAATTTAGGTAAAAGTAACGTACGGGTGGAGAAAATGCTCAAAAAGCCAGGCTCTTAAGATGTTGACAGATCGTTCAGGCAAGCCTCTTTGGGGTCTCCAAGCTTCTTGTTCCATCATACCCATTTGGTGAAAGGCTCTTTGTTGTCTTAGACTTTGCTCTAATAACTTAAGCCTTGGTGTCTCACCTTTTGTTATGCCTGAGGTCCCAGCACCATCTTTCTCTCCAAGTAGCTCACAGCTAAGCTTCAATTGTGCTGCTATTGCATCTTTTAGACACCTAAAATGTCTTGACATTGCCTTCTGGGCAAGAGCAGTGTAAGGGACCGCCGCCCCGAAACCCATTACTAGATCAAATGAGTTCACTACCATTTGCATTTGCTCACAATAATGGTTGTATCTTCGATCCACCTGCAATTTTGTAGAACAAATTGACCCACATATTAAATATCTAAACAAAGATTAAATTTCACCAATCGCAATGTTCCTTCTGTAAGAATATCGTTCATGAGGATCTATTGATACTACCGTAATAAAATTAAAAAAACACAATTTAAGGCATGCATTAAATAAGAAAAATTGCCACATCAAGTCCCATTAAGTAAACAAAACTCAAAGGTTGTTTTCACTACTTCCTCATATTGCAGATACATAACAGTTGTGTAAGAAAAGAGGAAAATAAATCATGATAGGACTAAGTCCTGCGACATGATTTGATATTCATGACACTGAAAGAGGAGAAGGGTTAGAATAGACAAAGAAAGACAATCAAGAATTGTTATGACACCCAATATATATATATATATATATATATATATATATATATATATATATATATATTTGATAAGACTTTTCATGGTTCTTAAAGAAAACACAAATAGCAGAGAGAAGGAGAATAAATGCGTTAACCAAAGGGTGGTACAGTACTGAAATGATTGCTAATAGGAGCATGGAGTATCCTTGGTGTTTCTTTCGTTACTGCCTTTCCCCAATACAGCCAATTTGACAGGCTTGCTTGTGTAATGCATAAACAAAACAAAAACAAAAGGAGAAAAGAAAAGGAACTACTACCCTCGCTGCGCCTAGGTCAACTATTAATATATAATATCAATGGCTTTCTTTCTTTCTCTGCAATATTACTATGATCGATGGGTACCAATCTTTTTAGCAGCAGAGCTTCATAATAACTTCCCTTACGTAATATGGTGGCTTAACAGTCATCTTCAAAGTCAGGAGGAACGTCGTTTCTTGCTGGACGCCTAGATAGATAGGTACTTCTAATAATAGTAGACTTTTTATTATTTTCTTACCGAACCAAAAACCTTAACACATCGCCTACCTTAACAATCAATGAGGAAAAAAACTAAATATTGAAAATAAAATAAAATAATATGATGACTAATCTAGCTAGCTCTACCAACTAGATCTTATGTAACCTTATTGCACCAGCCGGCTTTTTTCTACTTGGGATCTTTAAATCTTTTATAATATTGTTGAGAAACTTGCCGGAATTTTCTGTTTGTCCGTGTGATTTGGAAAATCATTGATGTACGTACTCAAATAAACAAACCCAGAAAAAAAAAAGTCTTTACTCTTGAGGGAGAGGGGGGGAGAGAGAGAGAGAGAGATTACATGCCTCATCAAGCATCGACAGGAGTTTGACCTTCCTTCTTTGATGCTCAATTCTATCAGCAGCTGACAAGGGAGGGAGATCTTTTGTTGAAGAAGAAGAGCCGCCGCCGCCGCCCCCTGGATTGTTATTGGAACTAGGGTTTGTGTTTTGTCTACCAAATTTGCTTTTCTTGAACTGACCTCTTCCAACACTACAAAACTCTTCTAACAACTCTTGTGCTGCTTTCACATACTTTGAATTCCTCAAAACATTCACCACTCCTAGTGATGAACCAAAGCCAACATGAACTTGGTGGTGGTTTTGTCCCACTCCACCTTGTAAATGTAATGCTTGATGGTGTTGGTGACCTCCCAGATTCTTGTAATATTGACTAGAAGATGATCCACCAGCTCCTTGATTATAATATAATAACCCACCATCTCCCATCCTCAATTCTTCTGCTTTGGCTGCCTCTAAATGTTGCAAAGATGATGACAATGATAAAGAAAGTCCTTGTCCTTCAACAACACCGCTAATCTCAGTTGGATTACTGAGTGGAGCACCAGTATTGCCTCCTACATGAGAACTATCAGGAACCCATGTGAATTGTGGTGGAGATATAACACTAGTAGCACCAAATCCCCCTCCTGATGCAGTACTAAACCCTTGAAGAGAACTTGAAGGATTTGGTAGCAACATGTGAAGTGTAGAAGAAGTTGAAGGAGGGGGTTGATGATGAGAAAGAGAAGGAGATTGTGGTGATCTTGGTTGTGATGGGTTCATTAAAAAAAGCTGCATGGCTGTAGCTGAATCTGCGTTAATGCCTGAAATTTGATGCTGATGTTGAGCCAAACTTTCACGGCTATCATTATTACTATGATGTTTTGAATTGCCTATCCCCAAACCTCCTACTGCCACACCTTGCGTGTTGTTACTGTTATACCAATCGTTGGTTGTCACCGGTTGTTGTTGTTGTCGTGGCTGAGTCCGGTAATTAGACCGCAAGGGCTGATCTAACAAATCAACAGCCGCGGCTGGTCCGCCAGCAGGAGGGAAATTGAACATTTCTGATAACATACCGGCTGTTTCGTAGACCGGAAGGCCACTTGATTCTTCTTCTTCAATACCTAATAATGCCGGTGGAGGTTGTTCATAGCCTGATTGAACTCTAAGCTTATCCCTGCGGATCTGTTGGGCTATATGGTGCTGCTGCTGCTGATGTTGTTGCTGCTGATTATGTTCTTGGTGAGATACTGAGGATCTCTCGAAACCGCCATTCGAGAAGGAAAAGATACCTTGATGGTAATCTTGGGACATAGAATTATGATTTGAAGGGTTGGACTTAGTGTTTTGTAGTATCGGAGAGCTTAACTGGTGAGTCTTTGAGTGCGGAAGTATTGGAGGGAATGGAGGTGTTGTAGCTATTCCCATATCAATATCTTGAAGATGATCATCATCATCATCTCTTTCAATTATCTTCTTTGTAGCACCCTCACAAGTCGCAACCTTATAATTTCCTTTCTTCTGTCAATCAAATCTGCTACATATGGATCAGTTTAGAGACGGCCAAAAAACACAAGAAGTAAACACTATCTTAGATTTAACATATCAAGAAACATACTAAAACCAAGAAAGAGTAAGAGAGAGGGAAAGATCGAGCAACAAGTATCAAATGAGTCTTTGTTCGTTCCTTCAATTTGGTTAATTCTTTTTTATATATATTTCACTTTTATCATACTCACACACACACACACACACACAAAAGCAAGTACCTCTTGGAGTTTCAGAGTATGCAAGGAGAGAAAGCTCTCAGACATCGTTTTCTCTTCTGTGGTATTGAAAGCTTGGTGAATTCCTTAGTTTCTCTCTCTCTTTCTATTTATCTATCTCTATGTGTTGTCCTCTGTCTCTCGTCTCTTTC
>Ga0325414_1005360_pt1 | contig 13545 bp, 4 predicted proteins | sample PopdelMetagenome_8_FD_206183 | JGI IMG/M metagenome (GOLD analysis project Ga0325414, IMG submission 206183) | Populus deltoides microbial communities from Bellville, Georgia, United States - Leaf-PdKOR-R3 | ecosystem: Host-associated > Plants > Phyllosphere > Phylloplane/Leaf | place: USA...
TCAAAGAAGCTTTCAATGGACTTCTTAAAGATACATGGGCTAAGGTGGACTTCAAGAGGATTTGTAATAATAAAGAGCAAGCCTTGATTAATCTGAGTCATATTCAAGAGGGGCTTGTTGGTGGAACCAAGACCATTACACAAGGATTGGGAGAAGAAGACTAGATTCGGATAGTTTGACCTTTTGTTACTCTTTTGGTTATAACTGGAGCTATAGATCGAATTTTTATGTGATTCTAATTGGACTAGAAACTAGACTTCTATACTTTTACAACGGTATATGGCACGCCTTCTAATTCATCAAGACGAGAGAGAACCATCCATTTTAAGTTGAGCCTTGCTGCTGCCAAACAGAATACGGAAACAACGAACTTGTCTTATTTAATTAGTTGGGCTATCAAACTTTATTTATTTTGAGAGGAGACAACTTGTTTGGGTTTTAGACTTGTTTATTTTGTTTATTTTAATTATTTTGGGCTAGTTTTAGCTTGGGTTGATTATTATTTAAACTGGGTTTATGTGAGATCCATTAGGAAAACTAGGGTTTTGGCTTAAAGTTTAAATACTCTTTAGGAATATTTTTATGGCAGACTTTTTATAATATTTTCAGCATTATAGCCGACTTTTGGTTGCTCAATCTTGGTTCTTGATTGAACTTTCAACTCTTCAAAGAATTGACCATTCTTTGTTGTGAATTTATACATCTTTTGCTCATCTCCAGGTGTAGGCGTTGTGATCGAGTTGGTTTATAGTCTTGTTGCCTTGAAGCAAGTCTTCCATTGTGATAAGCTCATTCAAATCTCAACAAACTTGGGTTAGATTGATCTTGGGGTCGCGAATACCATTAAATTCCGCTAGGGTTCGCATCAAGCTGCATGTCTAGTTGTATGCTTCCCTTCTTTTCCTCCTTCCCAACAAAAACTTGAACCAAAACTAGCAGAGAGTACCTCTTTGAACGTGAGAGAAAGAGAGAGTTGAGATCTTGAGTAAAGGCTGAACAACTGCTGAGAGGGAAGGGAAAAGAGGTTGGAACTGGTGGGAAGAAACTGATAGAAGAAAGAGAACCGAGAGAGAAAGAAGGAGAAGGAGAACCGCGAGAAGGAGACAAGGAATTCTACCAAACTATCCAGATAAACTTAGATTCGAAAGGTATGGGTCATGTAGTCTCCTCCCCCTTGTTCTTGAGACCTAGAATCGAAAATAATAAAGGAGTCCCTAACAACAATTGACCTAAGACCCCTAAGCTAGCTATAAAGAAAACTGAAACCAACCAAGAGGACAAGGAAACAGAGATGAAATAAGGCTAATTTCCATAACATCTAACAAAGAAAAATTTATCAAACGAAAAGAACAAAACATGGTAGAGGGTCGGCCTTAGCTATGAGGTTGACTGAAATGCATGTGTGTGTGTGTTCTGCTGGAATCCGATGAAAGATTATATATTGGAATTGATTATTGCATGTGTGTAATCTGCTGGACTTTTATGGTAGATTATGTTCCGAGATTGATTATTGCATGTGTGTATTTGTGTTCTGTTGGAATTTGATGAAAGATTATGTGCTGGAATTGATTATTGCATGTGTGTAATCTACTGGACTTATGTGACAGATTATGTGTTGAGATTGATTATTACATGTGTACGTGTGTTCTACAGCGAATTTGGGATTCGCTGTCAAAGTTGTATTGTCTACAGCAAATTGTAATTCCCTGCCGAAATTGAGTTGTGTGCAACGAATTAGCATTCGTTGCTGAATTGTGTGTTCTGCAGCGCATTTGGGATTCGCTACTGAAGTTGTATTGTCTGCAGCGAATTAGCATTCACTACTAAATTGTGTGTTTTACAGCGAATTTGTAATTTGCTTCCGAAATTGAGTTGTCTGCAACAAATCAGCATTCACTGCCAAAGTTGTATTGTCTACAACGAATCAGCATTCGCTACCGAAGTTATGTTGTCTGCAGCGAAATTATGACTCATTGTCAGATTTAAGTTGTCTGCAGCAAATTAGCATTCGCTGTCGAAAGTGTGTTGACTGCAGCGAAGTAAAATAAAATCATAATTTTTAATAAGTTTATTTTTATTTAAAATTACTCTCAAATAAGAAACCTTTATTTTTCAATTATACTATTGCATTAATTAATATCATTGAAATAAAAGTAAAAAAATAAAATAAAGTAAAATCATGTATTTAAAATGCCTCTCATATCTTATAAATGAAAGTGGTCGTTAATAGTGAAGTTTAGAAACTGCATCTAAATTTCTTAATAGCTTGTTCGATACTCAAACTTAGGCACATGTTTGAGCTAGACTAAGCCCTCATTTGGGAGTGTGGTCTAAACGGAGGTTGGCAAAAAATTTTAAAAAAAAATTGCTTAAAATTACTTTTTATATTTTTAAATCATTTTGATATGTTGATGTCAAAAATAAATTTTAAAAAATAAAAAAAATTTGAAAAAGCAACTGTTACCAAACTCTCAAACACCTTTTAAGGATTGGACTAAAAAGATGAAAACAATTTACATCCAACTAGCACCGAACCCATTAACATTATTATTAAATATACTAAAATATCTAGAATTATTATTATTTGTGTGAACATTAACTTTTTTATTTTATTTTTGATCATCAAACTTTTAAATTGTGATTTTATTAACTCAAGTTGAATTAGTATGGTTTTATATGAACTATAAGTTTTTTTTTCGGTTTCGATTATCGAAATTTTAAATTGCAATTCCATCATTCTAAGTTGCATTAGCCATGTTTTATATATTGAGATGTCTTTTAATTTATATTTTCTCATACATAAAAAGTATTAAGGCAAACTAATTTAATAAAATTTTGTGTCCAACCCAATTGTTGGGTGTATAGGGAATTAGTTTGCTATCAATAGTAATTACTCATTCCATTTTAATTTATTAATTAGTCATTCCTTTATCTAATCTAGGTTTGCTATCAATAGTAATACTATTGATTTTTAGATATAATTGAGTCCATTATATAAATAAAATATTAATGATGAAATTGAGGTGAATAATTCATTAGAAAAATATTATAGAAAAAAAGGGTTCTGTAACATCTCCTAAAATTTGGGTACCATTTTTCCATGTAATAAATCTAAAAATAGTGTAATTTTTTTATTATTTTATTAGGATTTGAAATTTGAAAATCTATCAAAATTTTGACAAAGTCTCCCATATACCGGAAAATCTCAAGTTATTGACTAAAAACCTATTACATTTCAATATTTAGGCAATTCATATTACATTCATTATCCAATCATCTTGGACTTATCACATCACAACTCAACACATTTGTTATATGTCAATATGGTTCAATTGAATCATTCACACAATATTTGAAAATGCATTATATAATTTAAACTAAGAATTACTTAATTACTATGTTCAGAATTCAATACAAGCATCATCATAGTAAAATCTACATTAGGTAAATGAATTTAATAAATATTCAAGTTAATCTTATGAAAGTCCTAAAATAATAATTACAAGAAAATATTTTACATTTGTGTTATTATCCTAAAAACTACACAAAATATACAACATCATTTATATTCTTTATAAAACACAAAATGCTCCAGAAAAGCCACTTTCTTCAGCCATAATTCACATTTACTTGACTTGCCATATAACTGATGCCTTCTCAAGGTATGCAACACTTGCCTCAAATGTTATTCATGCTTCAAATATGAATTTAAATAAACAAATATGTCATCTATGAATATCATTACAAATTTATCTAGATAGGGTCAAAAAACATGATTCATCATATCCACAAACATTGCGTGAGTATTTTTCAACCCAAAAGGCATTATAAAAAATCCTTAATGTCCAGGTTCTAAATGCAGTCTTTAATATATCTTACTCTCTAATCCTCAACTAATAGTAAGCTAACATCAAATCAATTTTTAAAAACACTCTAGCTCCTGTGAGTTGGTCAAACAAATCATTTATTTGTGGAAGCGGGTATTTGTTCTTTATTGTCATTCTGTTTAGATGACGGTAATCAATGCAGAGGCAGAGAATCCCATCCTCTTTTTTTTCACAAATAGCATCGGGGCTCTCCAAAATGAATTAATAAGGCATATAAACCCCTTATCCATCAATTCCTGCAATTGCATCTATAACTCTACCATCCATCGGAGCCATCTGATAAGGTGATTGTACCATAGGGGATGTACCAAATAGTATATCAATAGAAACTTCTATTTCCCTCTCAAGGGGCAATCCCGATAATTCCTCTGAAAACATATCAGGAAACTCTTGTACGATATGAAAATCTGTCAATTCATCAATCCTCCTCTTTAAATCCATTACTAGAGCTAAATAAGCTTCACACCCCTTCTTCACCATTTTATTAGCAGTCATAGCCGAAATAAGACAATTTGGTATGACATTCCTCTCGCCTCTAAATATTATCTTCTTACCATTCGGTCTTTGAAGAATTACTGTCTTTGCAAAGTAGTTCATCTGGGCCTTATTTATACCCAACCAATCCATGTCAAAGTCTTGTAACTCTAACGGTATAAGATCTACTCTCATCTCGCATCCCTTTATATTTATTTTCACCCCTTTAAGCATAAAATTAACATTTATAATTTCACTTAAAGAGGTACCTATAATAAATCTCTTTTCTACCATTCTTACATTTTCCCCCAACTTCTCGACTATTCTATTTGCAACAAAGGAATGTGTAGCCCTAAGATCAATTAATACATGTACATACATAGAATTTAACTGTAACATACCTACTATTACATCTGGGTCAACTCTAACCTCCTTCTGAGTCATATGGAAGACTTTACCTTGGGTCCTATTAACACGACTAAAGAGTTGATGTCTTCTCCTAAGTGTAGAAGTGTCAAAGTAATAAATAACCCAGCAAGACCGGGGTCGAACCACAGGGAGGTGAACTGTATAAACTACAAATAAAGAAATAGATAATAACAGAAAAGGAGTTGAAAAGAGCTTTGAGATGTGATATAAGGATTACACAAGGATAAAATAATTGTCAAGGTTAGAGGATCCGCTAATGGTATTTCAAACAAGTATAGTATAAACTCTTTTTATTACTCAACTGGAAACCATACACAAAGGAGGTTCCAATCAGATTATAAATTGTTAACATGATTACATTAGTTATCTTATTTGAATAATGCTAATACTTGTGAATGTTATCAGGGATTCATAATTATAACTTACATTAACAACAAATCAAGTTCCTTTCACAGCACTAGTGTCAGTTATACCATATAGTTGGGCTATGAAAGTGCCAAGTATTTGTTGTACCAAGGGTTATACAACATAAATCTAGATTAACCATTTAACAAGCAAAGTATTAAGAGTGAATAAGATAACAATTATAAAACATGTTAGTATCAAAGGCCATGTTGAGTTCATATTATACTTATTCTTACATCATTAGTGTACCCTTTTCACATTGACATAATAAACTTAGCCGAACATTATGAATAAGAGAAACATAGATAAACAAGAGGAGAACATGATTATATAAGTATAATAAAGGAAATGAAAGGTATAAACAAGAGATTAATGAAAGCAAAATTTAAGCATTACAAAAATATAAAGAGAGAGAGCAAGAACATGATCTTGATTTGAAAACCAAGATCCCTAAATGCATGGCAAATGCCTCATTTTATAGGCCAAAATTCAGAACTATTGATTTGATGACTAATTGTTGAGTGGGTGGCCACATCTTGACTTGGTGACAATCCTTATTTTCTTGTCTAAACAAAACATCATTGTTAACGTCAAAATTTGAACAGATAGTCTCATAAAAGTTCTAGGAAATTGTCTCAGCTTTCCAACAAAACAAAAATCGGCACATTTGGACTTCTAAAACTCGAGATATGGGTTGAACACTGAACAGTGTCTGGGCTACAAGACAGATTCTAACTTCTCCGTTGTTGCTACAATTGGAACTTGAAAATGATCCTTTTAAATCTTGGACTCTTATGAAAGTTTTAGCCCTATATCTTAACTTTCTATAGATATAAACCAGACCTAAATCCAAGTTCTACAGGTCCAGTTATGATCCAATAACCGAATGGTGTTCTAGCTTGGAGTGAATCAACATCTCTTTTCTAAGCTTAGCCCTCTCTTTGTCATCTCAATTTCAGTAGTTAAACTTATCAATTAATCCTTTGATTTATGTGATAGACCTGCATTTAAGATGAACATTTACCATAAATTGAATGTATCTTATAGTATCAGACTTTTTATTATAAAACATGTTTTAGTTAAAGAGTTATTAATATTTCAAGTGCAAAATGATGATATAAAACTTTGATAAAAATACACTTTTAAGTACTAATCACCTATCTCCCTGGCCTCTTTCTCGACCCTTATTACCACTAGCTCCAGACTGGGTCAGCCTGGATGGCCTATCTACAATAACTGACTATCATTTACTCTGAACTAAGGGTTATTGTCCTTGTATGAGCTTGCTCCTCATGGGGCAATTTCTCTTAAAGTGACCATGAACACTATGGTAATAACATCCTCAACCAAAATATGGACACTCCTGCCTCCTGTGCTCGCCTCTACATATATAACACTGCCCTAATGTCACAGAATAGTCCTCTGGGTGTTTCCTCTCACTTTAGCACACTGAGGAAAAGTAGTAGTCTTGATTAGATGTTCCCCTTGCAAAATTATCCTTAGGGTTCGACTATCTAGTAGTCGATCCCACAACCCCACTCTAAATTGAATCTAGTGCAGCTCCTCCTACCTTTATAAACTGACTATATTGTCCCTAAGTCTTCTTTGGAAGAGGAGATCTGCTTGTAGGAAAAATCAACATCTTCTATTTGCCCTGCGCGGACCAACCCTACTAACCTTCACTCATACAGGCCTCCAAAGCCTTTGTTACCTCTATCAACTCTCTAGCAGTATCGAACTTAATAGCAATCAACACCTGTCTTAACTTCTGTCGCAAACCATCCTACAACGTCTTAATAATAGAGTGTTTAACAGAGACAAACAGAAGATCAAACATTGAGAGGTCATTAAACCTCCTTTCATACTCAAGCACGATCATATCACCCTGAACAAGCACTAGAAACTCCTGTTGCTTAACCTTAAGGTGATAAATGGAATAAAACTGACTCTCAAATTAGGGTCTAACATTAGCCTAACTCCACGCCCTCGTTGTCTTCCTAGACCTCACTAAGTCCCACCAAGATTGTGCCTAATTAGAAAGCAGCTAGGTGAAACAATTTACATTTAACTCCTGTGCCACTTAAATCTGATCCATAGTGTCTTTGACCTTATGAAGTCAGCGCCCTACAACCTTAGCATATGCCTCTCCCAAGAATGACTCATATTTTAATTCCATCATATTATGTATAATTCATACCAAAGTAACAACACTGACTGTAGTAGTTGCAACCATAGGTACTACTAGTGCGTTGGCATTATGGGAGGTAAGGCACCTGACATCCCCTCAATAACAACTCTTATTAACTGAACAAAAAAGGTAGGGTTCCCATAGAGCGAAAGATCTCTCGTAAACGCTGTCAATGCCTCCAATATTGCAAATGCCACATGTGGGAGCACACCTCTTTGTCCTTGAAAACCTAATCCCTCTAACTATAACAACCCAACCTGTCTAGAATCAACATCAACATTGATTTTAGATAACTCCTCTAGTCTTGACTGATGAGACAATGATGATACATATGAGGTAGTGTCATCTATAAGAGCCTCAATATGCGCTAACTCAAAATCAATATCCTTGGACCTTATCTATGTTGGAGAGGCACCAATTATTGCACCCCTTCTAGTACGAACCATCATGACTCATTTTCAACATAAATCAAGTTCCATTTCAAATCTTGAACCAAGACCAGGGCTTTGATACCAGCTGTAACATCCCTAATATTTAGGTACCATTTTTCCATGTAATAAATCAAAAAATATTATAATTTTTTTTATTGTGAATTTGAAATTTAGAAATCTACTAGAACTTTAGCAGAGTCTCCTATATACTAGGAAATCTCAAGTTATTGATTAAAGACCTGTTACATTTCAATATTCAGTCAATTCATATTACATTTATTGTCCAATCATCTAGAACTCATCACATCATAACTCAACACATTCATCACATGTCAACATGGTTCAATTGAATCATTAACACAATATTTGGAACATGCATTATATAATTTAAACTAAGAATTACTTAACTACTACATTCAAAATTTAATACAATCATCATCATAGTAAAATATACATTAGATAAATGGATTTAATAAATATTTAAGTCTAACATCTCATGAAAATCATAAAATCTACATTGCAATAAAATATTTAACATTTATGTTATTATCCCAAAAACTACACAAAATATACAACATCATTTATATTCTTATAAAACACAAAATGCAAGGGCTCCTTAATTTACTGATCCGGATGAATTGCAAAGATCCTGAAATGTATTTTATACCATAATTAATTAATTAATTAATATAACAAAAGGTTTTTCAATCCAATTTAGTCAATTTATGGAATAACTAAATTATACACATCCATTAGGAATTAAGTTAATAATTAACTTAATTTCTCTTCTTACTAATTACAATAGTCCTACGATCAGCCAAGGGATTTTCCCTTTAACTCGGACCCGGGTTATAAACCTTCATTCAAGGTGACATTCCTACTAGGGGTGTTCACGGTTTGGTTCGGTTCGGTTTTTATCAAAAAAAGTAACCAAATCGAATTTTTTTTAAAAAAAACCGAAACCGGTTCAAACCGGTTTAGCTCGGTTTTTTCCGGTTTGGCTCGGTTTTTTTGGTTTGGCTCGGTTTTTTCAGTTTGGCTCGGTTTTGTTTCGGTTTGGCTCGGTTTTTTTTCCGGTTTTTTTCGGTTCGGGTTCGGTTCGGTTCGGTTTTCTGGTTCCAAGCTTAAAAAACCAAAACCAAACCAAACCGGTCGGTTTTTTCAAAATTTTAATCGGTTTTTTTTCATGGTTCGGTTTTTTCGATTATTTTTTTCCAGTTTTCTCGGTTTAATCGGTTTTTCGGTTTTTTTGAACACCCCTAATTCCTACTGCCAGGAAACAGGGCATTAAATCTATTCAGAGTGTCCAGTTTCACAGCCCAGAACAGGGCACCAATCCTTAAACCAAGAAACTAGTCATTCATCCCAGATCAGGGCATTCGTTCTTAAACCAAAAACTAATCATTTAGCTCAGAACAGCGCATTAGTCCTTGAACTTAAAACTAATCAATCAACCTATAATAGGGTATTAGTTTTTCAATCATAAATTAATAATGTAGCCCATAATAGGTCATTAGTTCTTCAAACTAAAATTAATCATCCAACCCAGAACAAGGCATTAGTTCTTCAACCAAAAATTAAGCATCCAATTGATAACAAGGAATTAGCCCTTCAATCAAGAACTAATCATCTAGCCTAGAATAGGGCAACAATCCCATATAAGATATTAACACAAATGAATAATAAAGATTCTACTTTGATATTTTAACAATTCTAAATACAATAGAATTAATAAGGTGTCAAAACACCTATCTGACGTTAGAGCTTTATGCGTAAAATATTTATTCAGTACCCCTTTAACAATTCTTTCTGCAATTTTAACAGCTCCTGTTAAACGTCTCATATTCTTGCATTAACTTCATTTTTACTCAACCAGTCAATACATAAACATTTATTACTATAATACCATTAGTTTATTTTTTGGTTGAAGATACCGAAAAGATAAGGATAGTTTTTCTTCCTTTTCGTTTGTTTCGAGAAATATAGCGATCAATTCCGATTCTTTCTTTTTCTATTGATTCTTTTCCGATCGAGATGTATGGCTCCATGAGTCTATGTGTCTATATAGATATAGATATAGATCCTGTTCATGGATTAACGAAAATGTGCAAAAGCTCTATTTGCCTCTGCCATTCTATGAGTCTCTTCCTTTTTGCGTATGGCATCGCCACTCCCTTTGGCAGCATCCACTGATTCGGAAATTAATTTGAAAACCTAAAATTCTTAAATCCCATTAATCATCCCATGATTAATTCATTGCAATTCTATCTTTTTCAAATATAAATTTAGTCAAACAAATCCACCACTTTTATTTTCTTCAATTGGCTGAATGTTTCTTATCTATGAAAGGTATGTTTTCTTTCCAATTAACCTCGGTCTCTTCATAAATTGAACAATCAACCCTTCACTATAACACTACAAACATTAACACAAGTAAAGTTCATTTTAATTCCGTCAATTTCTCAAAAGCATTAAATTCCTAAAGCATCAAAATTCACATTTACCATGTAGAAATATGATCAATCATCTATTCTATTACTCATATGTTTAGTTATCATAATTTCAACACAATTTATAAGAATAATACAAGGTCAATTTTGATTCAATTTAACAAATTTCTTACTTTCTCTAGTAATTTAACCATCTATAACAATAATCAATAACTAATTTCAATTTCTTTCAAATCTCATCTCAAGAACCCTAATTGAAATTTTGCTAAATCTTGCATCAAATCATTAAACACTTGTTCAAATCGATATAAAGGGGTTTTGAACACCATACCCTGTTGTTAATCGTATTTCAAAAGTCGATCCATCAAGATTTTTCCCAAGCTTCTCTCATTTCCTCTTCGCTCTTCACTTTATTGAACCATCTTAATTTCTAATCTAATTGTGTTTTTCATTCTCAAAATCCTCTATTTTCACTCTTAATCATCGTTCTCTAGCCCTTTAAAGTGAAAGAAATGAGGAAAAAATTAAAATGTTATCTTTCTCCCTTGACAGCTCCCCATCATTTTTAAAGTGGCAGAAGCCAAAATGGTCTAACATTTTGAGAAATGATTTGATTGATTTATTAAATTGGTCTAGCCATTTCTCAAAATGGCTAGACCATTTTCCCTATTGGAAAACTGGATAGTTTCAGCTATAACTTGTCTTCTTTTTATCTACTTAACTCTTTCTCTCCCTGTTTTTTTTTTCATTTTATTACACCCTAAATTTCTATATTTTTATTACTTTTAATTATATTCGGGGTTTACAGTCTTCCTTCCATTTAATAAATTTCATCCTTGAAATTTGAATTTCCATACTTGTGTCTAAAAATAATTCTAGATGTTTCTTTTGTATATCATATTCTCTTTCTCGGGGTTTTTCCTTAATTTGAGAGCTTCTCTATAAAACTTTAATCATAGAAATCTTCTTATTCCTAAGTTCCTTCTCACAACGGTCTAATACTTTCACTAATTTCACCTTTAAGGTTATGTTTTCTTCAATTTCTAGAAGAACCTGGGGCAACACCCGTGACAAATTTACTTTAGCTTTCGATAACGTTAACAAATGAAATACATCATGTATGTTTGCTAAGTGCAGAGGTAAAGCCAACCAATATGCTACAGGCCCAATTCTCTTTACACTTTTAAAGGCCCTGTGTATCTTGGTGCTAATTTTCCCTTCATACCAAATCTTAGCATGTGTTTCCAGGGTGGAACCTTCCAATAAACATGATCCCCCACTTCAAACTCTAGAGGTCTCCTTCAAACATTAGCAGAACCCTCACTTTCTTTAATGTGATCTTAACAATTTCAGGCTCAATTAGTTTCCTATCACCTACTTCTACCTAACACACTAGTTTTTGACACTTTCGACCATACAAAGTCATTCCTATAGTGGCATATTAACTATTATTGTAGGCAAATTCTATAAGCAATAAATGATCCTCCTAGTTTCCCTTGAATTCCAATACACAAACTCTTAAACAAATCCTCTAAGGTTTGAATAGTTCTTTCAGACTATTCATCTGTTTGAGGAAGAAAGGCTATACTCAAGTTTAATCTTGTCCCAAGAGAATTATGAATACTTGGCCACAACCAGGATGGAAACTTGGGGTCTCTATCTAACACGATGGTAATCGGTACTCCATACAGTCTCACCATTTTATTGACATACAACTTAGCTAATTTATCCATTAAGTTGGTCATTTTCATAGGTAAAAAGAGGGCGGACTTAGTAAGTATATCTATGATTACTCAAATAACATCACTCCTTTCTTTCCTCTTGGTAATCCCGACACAAACTCCATGGTAATATCCTCTCACTTCCACTTAGGTATTAATAACAGCTGTAAAGGTCTTCTTGGCCTTTAATGTTCTCTTTCCACCTGTTGACACACAGTATAACCGGCTATATATTTGACTATTTGACTCTTCATTTTCGACCACCAATAAAACTCCTTTAGGTCTTTATATAATTTAGTGCTCCCGGGATGTCATGTAAGCCTCGACCTATTGGCCTCACTCAACACTTCATTCTTCAAAGTCCTGTCTTCCAGTAAATACATTTGTATTTCCCCTATAACTAGATCATATTCTAAAAAACAAAAAGAGCCTCATCTCTCAACAGCACTTCATCTTTAAACTTACTAACTCTCTGTTGAGCTTTTAGTGCTTTTTTCTTGAAATATTAACTTTATGTTTATCAAGGCTAGTAAAGAGCCCTCAGGTCCAACCTCTATTCTAGCACCAATCTTGCTTAACTCTAATAGTTCCCCTTCATCACAACCATCTAGTGTGGTGTCCACTACTATATTCTTACAACTAAGAGCATCTATCACAACATTTGCTTTTTCGAGGTAGTATTCGATCATATAATCATAATTCTTAAGCAGCTTCTCCCATGGTTTTTGCCGCATGTTCAAGTTCTTCTGCATCATCAAGTATCTCAAACTCTTGTGATTCATAAAAATCTAGATTTAAGACCCTATAGATAATGTCTTCATACCCTTAAAACAAAAACTACAACAACTAACTCGAGATCATGCACTGGGTAATTGACTTTGTGAAGATTTAATTGTCTTGATACGAAGGCAATCAACTTTTCATGTTGCATTAATATGCATCCAAGACCCTTCTTCAAAGCATAACTATAAATCATAAACCCTTTAGTCCTCGAAGGCAGGGATAATATGAATATCTTTTTCAATTATTGGAAGCTCTTTTTGAAACTTCTAGGCCCATTCTTACTTCATTTCCTTCTAAGTTAGGCACGTCATGGGAATAGCTATTGTACAAAACCCTTTAATAAATCATCTCTAATATCCTTCTAACCCAATAAAACTATGAATTTTGGTCACATTAGCAGTCCTTTTCTATTTTATCACAGCTTCAACTTTCAAGGGATCCACAAATATACCTTCCGTGAGAATCACATACTCCAAAAATGCCATTTTGTTCAGCCACCGTCCACTTTTACTCAACTTAGCATACAAACGATACTCTCTCAAGGTTTGCAACACTTGCCTCAGATGTTGTTCATTCTCCAAATGTGAAATTAAATACAAAAAACTATCATCTATGGAATTTAACAGTAACATACATGCTACCACATCTCGAGCAACTCTAACCTCCTCCTAAGTCATATGGAAGACTCTAGCTAGGGTCTTGTCTCCCTGGTCCCTATTACCACTAGTTCCAGACCAGGTCTGCATAGATGGCCTATCTATAGTAACTGACTACTAT
>Ga0325414_1005361_pt1 | contig 13545 bp, 9 predicted proteins | sample PopdelMetagenome_8_FD_206183 | JGI IMG/M metagenome (GOLD analysis project Ga0325414, IMG submission 206183) | Populus deltoides microbial communities from Bellville, Georgia, United States - Leaf-PdKOR-R3 | ecosystem: Host-associated > Plants > Phyllosphere > Phylloplane/Leaf | place: USA...
ATATTATATCACGAAACAGTAACTAGATGTTACCTAGATGTTACCTTAATTGCTTCGGAGATCACCCACTTGGGGTCTGAGATTATTAAAATAAATATTAAAGAGGTTATTTAACAACATATCAAACTCAGATTTTAATGAATTGTCTGCATCCTGTTGCAATTTATGTCTAAAAGAGACAAAAAAAAAAAAAATCCGAAATCAAAACAGCCCCCTGTTGTCAATTGTTACAAGCAGAGTTATAGTGCACAAAAAATCTATCATATTTTTTTCATACAAAAGGAACTTTCTTTAAACATGCAATCAACGAATAAGATATGCAGAGTTCGTGATTGACCCATAAACTCTGTACACAATCCCCTCCCTCCCTTTTTTTTTTTTTTTTACCATTATACCTCCCTAAGTATTATGTTCTCTGCTCACCTTAGTTAATAGCGGTGAGAGGAACTCTGGAGTCTTTCAAGGATTGGGCAGCGTCATATGCTGCCACAATATGTTTGATGTCTCCATTTACTTGTTTTGAGGACTTCGAATCCCAGAATGACTTCAACAATTCTTCAAAAGCAGGAGTTCTAAGTTCTTCAATTGATGCAAAGGTTGGCAGATTGTATGGCCTCTTTCTTGGTGTCGAACAAGATGGCTCGTCCACCTGTTAGTTAGAGGATGAAGCAGTTATGCCCAAACAATACGCTGTAACAACCAAATATTTAAGATGCATCGCCAGGGTGTAATGCCCCATACATCATTATACAATGATGCAGAAAAATGGTTTGATGTCCAATTTAAAGTTGGTGAGCGAGTTTGATGGTGTTTATAAAATGAACATGTATAGTTTATGACAGGCTAATTTTCTGTGAATGAACATCAAAGGCTTACCACATATTCATCCAGAAGACATTTCCCAGCATTCTCTGTAATTTCAACAATCTTGTGGTAGTGACTGCCCTTCAGTTCCCTCAGATCTCCACAACAAGGTAAAATCATGGAATTGAGATTTCCACAAGCATCACGGTCAAGATGTAATGAATCTGCAGGGGAAATCATTCATCAGTTTCACTTCATCAAGGACTAATTATAGACACTTGCAAAATAAGATACTGACGTTCAATGGATGAGAGGAGATCATTGTTCCCAATGTCAACATCTTCAACAGCAGCAGATACAGCAGAAGAAAACTGTCCACAAAGGATTTGGTTTGCTTCGGTTCCTCCACTGAAAGAAACGTGAAAAATTAATTGGTCGTTTCAAACAGAAAGCTAGAATGATACTCCTAGGAAGTAGCATACCTAACAATGGAATCCACAGAATGAACATTGCTTTTTTCTAGGCTGAGCAAGGATTCTTGAGCATTCCTCCACTGTTGTGCGCCCATTTTTGTCTTATTTATACTGAACCAGTTTGCGGAACCAATTCAGAAGAGAGTAGGGAAAAACGCATATGATAACATTATGCCTCTCACAAAAAGAAAGAGAAATAAGGAAAAAAGATTGCATAAGCAGGCAGCCTATACCAGTTATGAAGAACCTCTTCCAGGGCTTTCCTTCCACTTTCCACTGCAGATGTGTCCTCAAAATGGTTGGATTCTGTTTTTTCCATGTGGACCGACCATTCAACTTTGATAGAAGACGTGGAATCCTGCATGGTTGACATTTCTTGCTGCAGTTTGTTGGTTCTGCTGTTTGCACTTTCCCGGAGTTCATGCACCGCCATTTGCACCTGAAGAACACACACCAGGTGAAGATCAACCACACAAAAAGCCAGCCAACAAACTGCCAGAAATTTACCACTGAAAGCAACTTACCAGTTTTTTCTTCCTCACATTTGAACTTGCAAGCAGCTCTGCCACTTTCTCCACCAATTGTCTTTCTTCATTCGCAGCACACTCCTACAGGTACAAGCAAAACACATTAATTTTATACAAAAGAGCATCGTGTATCCATCCAATAATTTAAATTTGATGACAGAAACCACCTCAAACTTCTTTTCCAGTTCAGACAATTTGTGATCATTAATTATTTGTGCTTCTTCCACAATTTGGGTCAGGTTGGAAGCATGCACGTCTAGAGTCTTGAAGAATTTAACTACGATTTTCGAAACTGATTGTGCAGTTTCTACTGCTCTCGCATGTGCCTGTACTCAGTATCAAAATAGAATTCAGATGAAAAGAGTAAAAAAATTCCGAGCATCTCTCAATTAATGGCTATTAGAAAACCAAACAGGCAATTACAGACCTTATGCTGCTGTTGCGCAAATGCACTTAGCTTTTCCTGCTGCATCTGAAGATTGCTTTGAAGATCATTGAATAATGCATCAGCTTCTGAAGCAATTCTTTGGAAGAACTGAAACAAATAGACAAATTAAACTCAGAAAAAGTGAAAAAGAATTGAGGTCACTTAGAAGTAGCAGGTATTTGATGCTTACACCCTCAACAGCATGCGAATGCTTGGAAACTTCAGAATTCAGACTACCAAAAGTAGAACGAGAATTTTCCTCGAGCTCCTTGGCCATATCATCCAATGCTTTAATACCAGATCCATACATGGTTTTCAGCTTTCCAACCCTTCCTCGAAGTTCTTCAGTAGCCTTGATGCATACAACAAAATAAATTTGTAAAAATGATAAACAAGTATGAAGAGAAGTTCAACTAGCATCATGTTTGTATCTAACCTCGGCTTTTGTTGATACAAAGGACTGCATATCTTCCTCCATGTCTTTCAGCTGCTGCTCTTGTTGAGTCATTGAGGCTGCCACAGTCTTGTGTAAGATCTCAAGTTGTTGGGTCAACTGGGACTGGAATTTCTGTATAAGTACTCTGTTCCCGTCTTCAATTTTATCCTTCCGCTCTGAATGCATTGGCATTAGCAATCAATCACAAGTAGTAAGACCAAATCTAAGTTTAAATTTGGAATCAATACAAACCAATTTTGGTAAATAAACTGGATACGTCTGATGCAGCATTTTCTAGCTCTGATCGAAGCTCAAATGCACGCTCAACTAGTCCTTTCTCTGAAAGATTAACGAAGTTCACGGGCAGAAAGTCAATAACACATAAGGTGAGATCACATAGATGGATGAATTTCAAATTCCAATCATTGGAACACAAAATAAATCATGTCAAGTACAGTAGCATGGAAGTTTTCAACAAAACAAGTTCATTTATCAAATGTCAGTCATGTAAATTGAACTGGTTAATAGGTGTACAAGATATTTTGAAGCCTAAAATCATGCAACTGTGGAAAAATGAAACAATTGGAATTGCATCTTTCATCAAGGAAATTTGAAAAAAAATAAATTCTTTTACACTACTTTTCTCCAATAATACAGAAATTCAAACAAAGAAAAAACAAACTCAAGTACAAGGTGTCTCACCAGATTTAAGGAGATTAGATATAAAAAATTCCTTCTCCTTTATAGTTACATTTGCTTGTCTATGTTTTTCTTCAAGATCCACTAATGAATTTTCAGTTTCCTCGAGCTTTTTCTGAATTTTCAAAGAAGAGAATAAATTCAAATCTTGCTGGAGGGAGCTGAGAAGTGGAATGGAGAAGGTCTAAATCTTGACCGCCTAATGATAGCTACCTCAGTTTTATCGAGTTTCTCGCTTAAATCTGCTGTCAAATGTAGCTGTGAATTGTAGAGTTCCTGGATCTCCAAAAATTGCTGATTGCAAGAGACAACAAAATAATTAGACTGATTTTTGTGCATGGAAACTGGGAAAGAATAACGCAAAACTCTTGATGAAACATACTTTGTCCTTGGATTCCGATACAAGTTCCATGCGTTCTATTTTTTCAGCCATAGCCTGGGTAGATAAAAACACAACAGTTATCAATATTCTAACTTCAATGTAAAGCCAAGTGAAGAAAATATCAGCAATATGGTAGGAAGCGAACCTTCTTTTCAGCCTCATCTTGGAGATAACGATCTCGCGGTATATAGATTCCGTTTTTCTCTCTGGCAGCATATACCTCTGGTATTTTGTTTTTAAGAGATATCAACACATTAGACAAGATGTGAAATCTAAATTTATGAAAAAAATTATGTTGTTAATAAAGTTGAGATGCAAAGAACTACAACATTCACAATTCAACTGCATGAGAAGGTATATGTTTTCCAAGAAAGTTTGAATACACAGTGAAGCACCTTGCTTCAGTCGGTCAATTTCAGAATACAGATCCTTGATCATTGCAGATTTCATCATCTTTTGATTTATCTGAAATGGTCACCAAAACAAATTATCAGAGCAATTCAAAAAGTAGACAAAAGAGGAACATGGATTGGTCGAAAAACCAAGTGATCTAGAGGCACTAAGTACAATTGTATTGGTCAAATGAAACAACTGACCTCTGGTTTGTTCTTTATATTTTTGGCACGGTGTGCATAATCAAGAGTGCTGAGTGTTTCTTCCAGACTATGAATAGAAGGTGATATCGTGGCAATTATGCATGTCTTTGTTTTCCCACCCAGTGAATCCCTCAATAGCCTGGTTAGTTTGCTATCCCTGGAAGCATTTCCAGCTAAAGTCACTTTCAAGGTTTGCAATCACAAAAAAGGATATGGAACATGACCAACATGCTATTTGTTTGGTAGTACCTATATGGAACATGACCAGAATGCTCAACAAGAGCATTGATCACACGACCAAGTGTAAGCAAACTTTTATTGATCTCCCCTGCTTCCCTTGCTCTCCCCTGCAAAAGTCATTTCCTTTTGGATGAAAAAGTTCAGGTTGTGAAAATTAACCAATATTTCATTTAAGCCATTGTATTATTGATTATGAAGAAATTCAAAAGCATGATCCTGCAGAAATTACAAAAGATATCTGTGGCTGGTGCATAAAACCCACTGAAGGAAAAGCCAATGGCTCTGTTCCCGGTTGCATTAGGATCCGTTAGTGTACATAAATTTCTAGTGTTAGTCACACACCATACCTCTCGAGCACCAGAACGAGAAATATTCTCAGAACCAGCAAGATCAACAAGATTCAGCTTTCCACATTTGATCATCTCTTCCCCCTCGGGAGTACATTCTTTAATGTGAATGGTGATGGAAAATATTGAGTGAGAGCGACTACTTTGCTTGTTAAGAAGAGTCTCAGCTGTGCGCCTTTTGGCAGAACCCTTGTCCAAGATTTTGTAAATTTCATTAGCAGTACATACTATCTCTTCTTCCAAGCCTCTCACAAAAACACCCCCTTTTCCATCTTCCATTAGAGCTATGGGTTTCTTAGATTTGTCATCTATAAGTTTTGAAGTTTCTTCTGGGGCCAAAAGATCTGATATTTCCTCATTGTACAACTCTAAGAAGGTCACTTTCATGTTATACTCTGCATTTTGAGCTTCTAATATTTCAAAAATCTGTTTGACTGCTCTTGGTATAACACCGGCATCACTTGGAAATTCTCCATTCTACCAAAAAAGAAAGAGAGAGGGTAAATACAATTGGAAACAGTTGCTTCCAAAGAGAATGATAACAAAATGACAAATGGCGAGGAAAAATCAAACCTTTTTTCTTGCTCCTCCTTCCATTGTGTATGTCTTCCCTGTTCCTGTTTGACCATATGCAAAGATGGTGCAGTTATAACCTTCGAGAACTTCATACACAATTGGAGACACTGCCGAATCATACAACTCCTTTTGTTTGGATGCTGGGCCAAAAACCTATACGGTAAAAACAAAAAGAAACCATCACAAGTCATGAATCCATTTTTCTACTATGCAAAACCGAAGGACAGAGAGGGTGCCAAACAAAACCTTGTCAAATAGAAAGTTTCTATCAATCTGCTTGTTAGCAATATTCTGAACCGCTGACACTTCCCTTCTACCCTCATTACAAGAAATCACCACCGGTGTGTGAACCCTCTGCTCATCCTCACTCAGTGGCCTAAAAAAAAACAGAAGACAAGTTAATACACCAACTTTTCTATTTTCTATTTTTTAAAAAAAAGAGAGAGAGAGAGAAAAGAAAAACTGACCTGCAACGCACTATGACCTGCACATTGACACCCTTTTCTTTATCCTGTTTAGTGCTGGAGTTGGAATGGGAATCCCCAGATCGCAGATCTCTTGCTGCCTTATCAGTCGACCGCGGAGTTTGCGATGGCGATGGTGATGGCGACTGCGAAACTATACCCCCTCCTCTTCTTTGCTGTGATGAAGAATCCATTTACCTCTTCAATCACTAATCCCTCTTCCCCTGATTCACTTCAATTTCACTCTCTCAGCTGCCGCTGACCAACTCCCTCTCTCTATACTACTATTTCAACAACAAAAAAATCAGCATCTGGCTATTACTAGAAACTCTATCTATCTAACTATCTTTAGATAGATAAGTAGATAAGAATAATCTTCTTCATTTCTAATTATATAAACAACAAATAATTAAAGAAAAAAGAAGAAGAAAAGGAAGATGGATTCCATGGAGGTACATTGTTCATTTTCTCATTGATTAAGATGTAAAAATAAAAAATAAATCAAAGAAGAAGATGGCGAAAACATTAGATCCAAAACAATTTACCTCCAAAAAATCAAAGACTTTGGCACAAAAGCCGGCCTGCCTGCCTTTCGATGAAGAAATTCAGTATTATAACAATTATTATTATTATTCTTTACAGCAATGCCGGATAGAGAGAGTGTGTGAATATTCCAGAGTTTTTTTTTATTTAATTTGTTTAGATTTATGATGAGAGGCTAAAATAAGAGGAAAGAAGGAAGAGATAGAGTGAGAATCTGAAGAAGAGTAAATTGTGGATTTGAAGAGAGCTAATAAAACTAGAAATTGAGAAGACTCCCTGCCGTTACGTTACGGGCCTTATTTTCCAGCATGTACGTGACTGAGGACGGACGGCAATCCACTAACGCCCGTTACTTGATTTTCTGACCGTTAGAAATATCTTTCCTTTTCAAAATTTTTGAAAACTACTTGCTACCACTCCTCCTCTGTTAATTATTTTACGTAACTCAATCACTAGTTTGGATCTCAAGCTTTTGTGGAATAATTAGGAAGCTAATTAAATGCATGTTTCGAAGATTGCATTTTAAATTCCTTTTTGCTTGGGAAAAAATCAAGATATTATTTTTTTTATTTTTTTATTTTATTTTTAATATCAGAATATTAAAATAATTTCACAAAAATAATTTTAAAAAACTTCAAAACAGTGATTCAACGTCAAACAGCAATAAATAATGCACTCCAGTGATCTTCTCTCCTATGTTGGTTTGATGCAGGGGCCGGCCCACGAGGAGGCTCCTCTCCCTCTTCCGCTTACAATTACAGGATTTTTTTATTTTCACATATATTATTAATGGGATTTTTTATTTCTTAATTTTTAGATTTTATATTTATTATTTTAATTATTATTTATTTTATTTAAAATAATTTATGAAATTATATTTTTTTCAATTTCATTCTCATTCAATTTTTTAATTTATAAGATTTGTTCCTTATTATTTTAATAAACTTGAAAAAAATAAAACATTAATAAGTTATTTTACAGCTTATTTTCCATGACATAACCGAACACTGGAAAGTGTTTTCCAACTTATTTTCCATTACAATACCAAACATCAGAAAATAATTCACTTTCTCATGATTCATTTTATAAAAGGAAACTATTTTCCAGTAAATAAACGGGGTTTTCAGCTTTTTTTTTTCCTTCGAGTTTTATTTTTTAATATTATATATTATGTGTTTAGTTTAATCTAAATTTACATTAAAAAATTATTAAATTAATGAAACTTGTATGTGAATTCTATTTTTAAAATCACGATCCGATATTTTAAGAATTTTTTTATTATGTTATATTGAAATTTAACATTAATCTTATGTTTTTTTTCTCAAAAAAAAAAAAGTCGGAATCCATGGTTGCGGTGGTACAGTACTGACGCCCACGGCGCAAGTGGAGGAAAAATAGACAGCAATTTATCATGCCCCACATTAATGGAGATTTAAATAATTATGTTGCTCAAAACTTTTAAAACATTCTATGAGCTTTGAATTCTAATAGGAATGCGAATCCCTTTGGTCCAATTGTGTCGCAGCACCTTGTCGTTCAGGAAAAAAACAGGAGAAGAAAAGGCAACTGGATACTTTAGCTTTTCATAATTTGATTAAAATCACATCATTCGTCCGTTTCAATCTACCATTTTTGTCTGTAAATTTAGCATTTGTTTAAGATCCATAAATATTAAGATTTTGACAATAATATAATTATAGTTATGAACTATAATTCTAAAAAAAAAACCAAGTTGTGAGATGTTTTTATTGTTAAATTAGCATTATTCACTTTCTCACAACTCATTGTGTGAAATAATTATTTTTTTTTTAGTTTTTAATTTAATGCTTAAATTAATTTTTTTATAGTTAAACTTTTTTTTAGCTTAAATTAGCACCAAATTGTTTTTTTTTTTTTTAAGAAAGAGTTGGATTGGAGAAGAAAGGACCAAAACAAAGAAAATCAAATTTCGTTTGGAAAGCTCATTTTAATCTCTTATTTTTTTTGGTTATTAGTTAATTGGTCCTTTTAATTGTTAAAAATTCAATTTTGATACTAAATTTTATTGCCCTTGTTTTTTTGTTCCTTTTAAGTGGGAGAAGAGAGAGACTCACTGGATTCTAGTATGGAGAGAGAAAATCTTCAATAACGACAATTCTAACCAAAAAAATAGTCGATTATTGATGTCAATGAGTTTCATTTGATAATAACAGTCTAACCGAGATTTTTCTTTCTTTCTCATTGCCAAAGAAGGTAGATTTAAACGCGGGAATATTTTCGGGTTCAAGTTGGTTTTGGGTTTTTAAGCTATTTTTTTAAGGTTATTGATAGATTTATCAATGTGTTTTCTAGGTGTTTTGAGTCATAATGGGTTGAAAAATAGGTTTTTTAGAGAGAAAAATCAAGGCCTTATTTTTCCAGCAATCTATGGTCGCCAGATTCTGCATAAAACATACGATATGTCGTTTGTTTTTTTATAAAAAAAAAATATCAGGACTGACTCCAAGTTGTGTGCTCCTTTAAGAAGTATAAGAAAAAAAATAAAGTCAGGCTCAGGCATGCAAGTTGGGCTAGAAAGCCCACGTGCCTTAGATGTTTTTTTAATGCCAAGACATGCTGGGCTATAAGGCCCGCACACCTTGGTTCTTTTTTGTCTTTTTTATTATTTATTTTTATAGTTTATATTTGGGTCTAAAAATAACAATAAAAAAATCATTGAACACAGTTGAGTCCATATGACAGGTTGCATGTTTGACATGTTTATTTGCAATATCCAAGTTTTTATTTGTTTTTATTTATTTGTTTAATGCTTTTTCTCAATTGAAAAAAAATTACAATTTAACGCTTTATTATCAATGATTTTTTTTTATTTAACTCAAAACTAAAATAACGCAATTTCACAATTTGTTATAAATGATCTACTATCTCAATCTCACATGCTTATCATGATTTTTTTTCCTTTTAAAAACTTGTTTCATACCAAAAAAAATCACATGCACTTTATTGTCTTGTAATTAAATGAGAAAATAATCTTTGAGGTAAAAAAAAGTTATTGAATTTGATGATTTAGGTCGCGAGTTTGCTTGATGACTTGAGTTCACTTAGGGTTTCTTTTTAATTGAGTGTTATTTTTATCAATTTCATCATTTAACATTAAGTTAATTGAGGTTTGAGCTTCTCAATTTTTTTTTATTTTAAAATTATCTCTACGAGTTTTTATAGGTCAACTTGAGTTATCATTCAATATCCAACTAATTTTGAATTCATGATTAATTTTTTTTTCAAAAGACACATTAGCAATGCTAAAATTTGTTTCCACGTTTAAATTTTTTTTGTTCTGACCAGTGATGTAGCGCGGGCCAATAAGCCAACAACTAAGAATCCAATTCCAATTGCACCTTTTGAATTGCAAAATTTATTGTAACAAAAATATAAAAATAAATTTTTTAAAAAATATGAGGGATCAATTTTTCATTTTATATCTATACACAAATTATTATGGATTAGAAAAATAAAATGACCATTTTACCATTTCAAGAAAAATCATTGAACTTGCTCTTAAGGATAACATGGCTATTATCTCATGACTCATTAGTCATTTTCAAATTGAACGGAGACAAGATGATCTTTTCACATTTTGTCAACACAGTAAAATAACTTATTACTCTTAAAAGCAAAAATTTTAGACTGGCTAATGGACAAATTGGTATTTCAATAAATATAAAATATTATTTAAAAATAAAAAATGGTTAGCGCATGTAATGAGTGAGACATGCTTGAGGCTTCTAGATAGCATATAAGGGGGCTTATAATGACCAAACAATGACTTCTGAGGTGGCCTTCAAATCGTCCCAGCTGCCCCTTCATCTCTAGATAGCATGTATGACTAACAAACCTCCAGTTTGACGCCAGAGATCTTTCTTATTCTTCTTCTTTTTTCTTTCCTTTCTAGTTTTCATGTTTGACCCTCCAGTAGCCCTTTGATTTATTTATTTTTATTTAAGATTTGATCAATTTTCTTTTGATTACTGCTTGTTTTATTTAAAATATTTTATAAATTTCATTTTTTTTCCATTTTCATCATCCTTCAATATTTTCATCTATTAGATTTGCTTCTTATTTTTTTATTGTTATTTATTTGATTTGAGATAGTTTTTAAAATTGAACTTTTTTTTATGATTTCATCACCCTATAATTATTTTTTTTATCGGATTTTATCATCATTTTTTTATTTCCATTTCTTTTCCACTTTAGTATTTTTTTTAAATTGATAGTTTTTTTTATTTCATCATTCAACAATAATTTTGTTTAGAATTGAACTTTTTGATTTAGCTTGGAATTTCATGAGTTGCGAGTTTGAAAAATTAATTCAAGTTTATGAGATTCGTCTAAGTTTACTATGAAAATTTTTAAAATTAATTTTTTTATTTCATACTTCAATATTAAATTGGTTGGGAATTGAGTTTCTTAATTGAATCATGGTCTAAGATTTCATGGGTTGCGAGTTTAGAAGATTAATCTAGTTTTAAGATATTCACTCGGGTTTGCTTCTTTTTTTTGTTTGTTTTAAGTTCATAGTTTTTTTATTTCATCATTCAATATTTATTTCATTGGAGATAGAGCTCCGCTATTTTTATTTGTTATTTTATAGATTTTTTACTAATTTTGAAAATAAACTGAGTTAATTATTGTTAAATATTTTTTGTTTACTCTATTTATTGTTCTTATTTTTTTAAAAATCATAATATTTAATTAACAGAGCTTTTTAAATCCAATTAATTTAATTATATGTGTCTCAAATTTTTCTTATTTTTAAAAACCTCTGAACATTTTTTTTTCTACGCTAGTTAAAATCTAGGTGTGCAAGGCATCTATCTAGTTATTAAACAAAAGGTATATATATGCACTACCATCAAACCATGATTTCTAACGACTTCAAGCACTAATATATATATATATATTTTTAAATAAGTGTTCTTAGTAAAATAATGCACTTCATTTACGGATGATATTGAAGGAAAATATTTATATATATATATATATATATTGAAACATGCGTTTGGTATTATTCTGAAATAATCAACGTCTTTTTATTTAAAAAGAATCTGAAAATAAAAGTAAAAAATATATTTGAAGACAAACAATTTTTAAAATTTCCATTAATTTTTCTAATTTTCATGAAAAAAATAATATTATGTTCTCATGGCAATGAGTGTGTCAATGAAGGTGAAAAGGCTACAAGGCATAATACGGACGATATAATTGAGGAATTATTTAATTTTACAGGTTTCGTTGGATAGTGGATTTTAATAATATTTTCGTTATTTAGAAATCAGGATATTTGACTTTTCTAATTTTATTTAAAACTAAAATAATTTATTTTATTTATAATTAGAAACGACAAATATAAATAACTTATTGATTAACAGTCAACTCAAAAGAAAGTACTATATTGTATTTGCACATAAACTCAATCAAACCAAGAAATAGCAAAAGAATTAGATCAAAACTAATTTGAAGATTAAAATGATGGATGGGCTAAAATCCTCTTGTAAAACAAGCACAATAAATTGTTAAATAATTAACTATAAATTATGTATGCTGATAATATCTCTCACTTTACTGCTTGAAATCAACTTTTTTTATTTGGATTAATATGAGTGTTCGGGCCAGCTTGTGTGCATATCGATTAATCTCACGGGCTCTGAAATTGACGATCATATAAACTTTCAGTGACTATCATTCCAAGATTTTATTACTAAACCATCTACTAGATGGTTGGAATTAGCATCTTTACGTATAGTAGTTAATGGCCTGGTTTTGAGAGCTAAAGGTGTATTCTTTGGGCATGCTTTTGATTTCTCAGATGTAGAGGCATGTGCTCCCACAGAAGCCACTCAAACGCCCTTTGCTTTTATCCCTTGGCACCAAATCAAGAAAAACAAAAATAATGGAAAAACTAATTAGGTCAACTCACATGCCAACTATAATTGGATTTTTTGAAACGAAACTTTGATGATATTCAAGGCTCAAAGATGAAAAATACATCTTGAAAAATAAATTATAAAATACAAGAATTAACTTGGGAAATTCTTCTTCTTCTTCTTCTTCTTCTTGTAATTGTGTAATGTAATGGGAGTGGCAACGGAGAAGGTACGTAAAGATTATGATAAAAAGAAAAGAAAAGGAGAAGAGAACATGGGTGGGGTTTGTGCGTGTGGTGGTAAAGTTACCCCACGTGATAAAGATTGATGTGAGATTGCACATGCCATCGATATAACTTCTGGTTTCAAAAAACTTGTTCTACCTTAGAGATCACGTCCACTTCCAACTATTTTAGAAATCTTCCCAATGAAGTTCGAGACGAACACACACACAAAATCACACAGCACAAAGAGAAGGTAGATAAAACATATTTTTAGGGTTTCTGGGAAGTAATGACGTAAAAGATCGGAAGATTGATGATGTAGCGTGTAGATTTAACTAATTATTTTTTTGTCTTTAATTCACATTTAAAGAGTTGGATGGAAGGATGGTTTTGTCTTCAAAAATTTGATAACAAGTATTCATCTTTGGAACCATTAAATTTCAGGTGCCAAAATTGCAATTCTTCATAGATGGGACGGATGATATTTTTTAAAAATATATTTTATTTAAAAATATATTAAAATTTTTTTTATTTTTATTTTTGATATTAACATATTAAATTGTTAGGAGGGCATTGTTGAAAAGACATATTCCTCCAATTTGACAATAATTGAAGAGCACATATCCTTTATTTCAATGACAAATTGTCACATATTCATAATGGTTTTTTTTTATTACATCTTGCAAATTAAGGAATGTGCATGATCACGTACGTCCTGCATGTACGTACAAGTGATCAAACACCTTCACATATCATGAATTTATTTGAAGAATCTTGTTTCACAACATCGAGAATTGATGAGATGCAAGGGACTTGGGGATGAAAAGTTATGGTAATTGGGAGATATATATAATTTCAATTTTTTAGTAATTGAGAATCTTCAACAGACATACTGATGATTTTG
>Ga0325414_1005362_pt1 | contig 13544 bp, 4 predicted proteins | sample PopdelMetagenome_8_FD_206183 | JGI IMG/M metagenome (GOLD analysis project Ga0325414, IMG submission 206183) | Populus deltoides microbial communities from Bellville, Georgia, United States - Leaf-PdKOR-R3 | ecosystem: Host-associated > Plants > Phyllosphere > Phylloplane/Leaf | place: USA...
CATCTCAATTTTGTTCTAATAGCAATATTAAATGTTTATTAAATCTCTAGGTAATATTCTTTATTTACATGCACCAAATACAATAGGATCTCCATATTTTTTAAAATCTAGAATAATCATCCAACATAAACTCCCTCAATAATAAAGGGTAAATCACCTCAATCACCCTTTAGTTTGATGGCAACAACATTTAGCATCTCCATATTTCGTAAACCACTGTGTATCCATATTGGAATGACAGGACACTTAACACCCTATGCTTTCACATTTACACATTGCAATTGATGTCAATCTCTGTCCAAAAAACACATATTACAAAAATGCCACTAATCACATGCTTAAGAGTATTCTCTCTTACATTTAAACATTAGACAAAATGACAAGTGGCCTCTCCATTCCTAATTAATTTTGCATCAAAGACTTGCCACCTGAGTGAGAAGTACTCAACAAGAATGGTTTGATAGCCTCTACAGTACACAGAACCAACATATCACCTCACCATCCCCTCTGCTCCTTCCTCCACTGCAATACACCAGCCACCTCTACTGTATCTTCCACCATCACAAAACAGCAGCTACACAGCATTTAAGCAAGAAAATAGTCCTAAATACGAGATCAAAACCCAAAAGCTTAAGAAATGGAGAGATCTGATCTGATCTCTAGTAAAGAAGATAGGCCAAATCTGTTGAGGAGAATGAAAAGAGAGGACAAAAGAAAGAGAGAGTGAGGGGTTAGGGAAAGCTGGAAATGATGAGAAATCAAAGAAAAAGACAACTTTTTGCAGATTGGAAAGAAATCAGTTTGGAAGTTATCTTTATATGGGGTTACTTTGGTCATTTTGCTTTAAACTTGTCAGAATCAGTTACCCTTCTAATGAGGCTGTGAATTGTAATTATAAAACATAGGATGCAAATCAAACTACAGGATGATTGGAGTGATTTATCTGATGATTAAATATAATTCCCATTGTTGGCTTTCATCATTTCCCATCAAGATGTTGTGTGTTGAACTTTCATACATAGCATAACAAATTATTACCTGAATGATAGGATCAGTAATCTTGTATGAAATGGAGTGACCATATGCTGAAAATTCCTAAATTCAGTCATGGAAAGAATTTATTTATTGACAATGCTTGTGGTAAGAGAATGTTCTTGGATAGAGTCAAATAAAGGGAAATATGTTTTTAGTTGACTCTCATGGGTTTAGACTATGGCTGTTTTGTGGATGTCAACCAGGTTCAGTTTCGCCAATAAACAATAGAATGAATCTGCTTAATATGGAGAAGCTTCACTAGCTTTATGTACTGCTACAGAGAATTCAATTGGCATGAAATAATAATTTGTTGAGGATCAGTTCTTGTGTGTGGAATGTGAACTGAACTTCTTGGAGTAAACCTGGAAACAGCCTTCAGATTATTAGGTTTTCAAATGAGTTTTCTTATAACTTTGTTGTATGTACCACTATGGGTTAATGTCACAGAAGCCACTAGTTTTAAACTTTTTTTTTTTATATCTGCTTTGTGAATTTGTTCTAAGGGGGGTTATGGCACAATTCACTTAGTGACAGTGGCGGTCCTATTTCCTTTTGAATATGAATGAATTTTAACTATATTCACCGCCTACCTGCACCCAAGGTTTTTGCCTATTCTTCAGGGAAAAATGGTGCAGCAAACACTAAGAACAAACCAGCAGCAATAAAAATATATTTTAGATGAAAGCTTGACACCGAAATTTCTCAAGAAAAAATAGTGAAAGCAAACAATAGTTTAGAACTTCAATGGCTCTCAAACTCTCCACTAACTGATTACTCTCCTTCATAGGCTCTTTTATACCGAAATAAAGGAAATAGGAAAATAGTTATTTTTGATATTGAGTACTAAATAAATCTAAACATAGAATTCTAAGAAAATAAATTTAATAAATAAAATACATATTCTTCTTATTATGATTTTCTGCTTGCATGTGTGTAGAACACTCAATTCCTATGGATATATGTATTGCTGCCTCTGTATGGAACTTATTTGCCTACCAGCTGATCTTTCTTAAGAACCAGCCTTAACTTTGTCTGCGCTTGGTATTTTTAGAGGCCAGTTTAATTGCATTCTCACAGTAACTTACAAATATGTGATGGAATCTGATCATTTTAGTAACCAAAGACTAATTCAACATGTGGATAATGCATGTGACTAAAAAGATCTCTGTATTTGCAGCTAAGTGACTGCGTATTTTTCAAATTCAACATATGGATAATGCGTGTGACTAAAAAGATCTCTGTTTTGCAGTGAAGTGACTGCAACTTTTTTTTTTTTCCCTTGTATATTATATTGCAAAATATTAGCTACCCATATTATTCAATTTCTCTGGTGTCTAATCTTTGAAGAAATTCCCATGCAGATTGCCTTTATACCTTGGGATGGTGGGTGTTGGTTTGAACATTCTTATCTTCTTATATACAATTATGTTTGCCTGGAGTGTCAGGAGGTTCGATGAAAAATGGGAGCTCTCAAGTATATCCACTCTGCCATTAGTTACCCTGTTGGGGCTTGTCTCCTTTTGCTTGTAAGAGTAACTATTGTGCATTTCAGTTTTTCAATTAACTGAGTTCTATCACTTACGTTTAGACCACTTATTCTGTTTCTGAACTCACTTAGGTTTTCCTTTTCTTTGTGGCCAATTTGGAGTTTTTTGACCCTTCCTCTTCTGGTACATCTTAGATTGTTCATTTTTTTCTCTTCCTGCTTATGGATGTACACAATAATTTACATGTGGAGACTGCCTGATCACTCTTGTGTTATTGCAGTTCACACTGTTTATGGCTTGTATGGTTATCTTTCCCAACATTATGATTGGAACATTCAGGACACAAAATGATGCATTCCGCATAGATTAAGTTTTCAGAGTTTCAAGAAAGGAGATATTGATTTGGATGAAGATTCTCTTACTCACACATTGTGGTTGCATTGGCTATGGACTGAGGCCCCGATGCGATGAATCTCCCGCACAGTTTTGCCTCAATGGTGCGCGCTGCCAGAATCGATTGTCTTTTAATCAGCCAGTTTCATATTCAATGTGATCCTTACCTTATGATAACTAGAACTGATTGTCTTTTAACCATCAATCATGAGTTCAGAGATGTGGATCCATTTGGTAATGTGCCATAGATGTGCTAATCTGCAGTCATATGATGTTAGCCTTCAGTACCTCCATCTTCGGAATGGGAGAGGGCATGGTTCTGTTATTGTAGTCAAAGTGATAATTTGAATTCCCATACTCTCAGTTCTTGTTTCACCTTCCTTCAGTACCTCCATCAACTTTTTCAAGGTTTTCATACATGTTTTTCATCTGAATTGCACGCCTCTTCTTCTACAAGAAAAGATGTTATTTTTGTAGGAAATTCAGCATTTTTTGTGAAGTGATTCTAACAAAAGATATTGTTTGAGAAGAAGATTCAAAGAATATTTTTGTTGTAAAATTGACAAGGTTTGTTCTAACTTGTTTAATCTTGTCATGGGCTTTTGGATGTATTTGCACGGGCAGTATTATGGTATTTCTATATTGCAAAACTAAAGAGATCGGCATAACACTCATGTTTTCTTTCCTTAATTTCTCAGAACTTTATTTTGTTTTTTTAAAAAAACCATTTTTCATATATAAAAAAACTGATGAGGAGACAGGGAAGTGAGAACCGATATAGATTGTGCACAAAAAAATCCTGCATTAGTTACGGAAGATCTAAGCACAAGACCCAATCAAAAAAAATATCTCAAGAACTATTCATTCTACTATGCTTAAAAGACAAGAGAATCTTGTATTCTTCTTTTGTTCATGCAGATATTATTCGGAATATTTTGGGCTGAATATTTGCGTTTGAAATTGTATTTTATAATTTTTTAAATTTTTTTATTTTTGAATTGTTTTGATATATTGATGTTAAAAATTAATTTTTAAAAAATAAAAAAATATTATTTTCATATACTTACGAGCAAAAAATACTTTAAAAAATAATTATTACTGTACTATCAAATAATATAAGAAAACATTCCAATCTTTCCATCAAACATTACAAAAAGTAGGTGGAAAATATCTTAAAGAATATATTTTGAAATATTTTTGGAGAATAAAAAAGCATCCTACCAATTTATCTCTTAACCTTATTTGAAAGAATTTAGAAGAGATTTTTTTCTTTTCCTCTTTCTTTTTTTTTCCTTCTCGTTTCCTTACTTCCTTTTCTTGTCTTTTTTTATTTTTCTTTCCTCCCTTTTCACCATCACCTATAACCACCCTACAAACGCAAAACACTACTTCTACACCTCCAGATCAAACTAAATCACCAGATAATCGAATCAGACCCTTCTCCATCAAGTCAAAATCATTGCTCTACAATCAAAGCTCCAATCACTATAGAAATCACAATTTAATCTAAATCACAACAATATTAAAATAGAAAAAAAAAAGCAGCCGTATGTTATCATTTGTCGGAGTAGCTCTTCTAAAAGAAGAGAAAGCTAAGTCAATTTGACATTTGATTTTCCATCATTGGCTAATAGTGAAAAATATTGTCCTCGTCAATAGTTAGATTAGATTAGGAATCCATGCACTATCGCACGCATCGCCTTATCTTCACACACCACTACTATTTTTGATTTAGTTTTCATAATTTTTCAAGTATGCTTTCATCTCTTTTACAATAGTTTCATATTAGATTTTTGTTTTCTAGTGATTTTTTTGAGATTTTTTAGAAGTCATGAGATGTGGTTCAACTATAAAGCCTTTGAGGATTGATACAGGCTCAAGTTTTTTATATGAAATAAAGCAATCTTTTTATCTCAAGCTTTTTACATATCATGTTGTTTTTTTTAAGTTTTTATTATATTCAACATTATGCTTATATTCTTGTTATTGTTGTTGTATTCTTATTCATCAATTATGTAATTCGATTGTTACTCGTTCAAGGTTGTTTATTCTTTGATATATTTAATCCATGTTTGTATGTTATCTCCTTGTTGTTTGTTATGCTTGTAAGAGTATATCTCTATTTAGAATAGATAACCATCAAATGTGAGTTTTCAATGATGATAATTGTTGTTCTTACCTACTTGTATGGTTATAAAGTTGTGTTTGAGGGACTCTGATATGATTCTAAAACTTACTCCACTTTGATAATTAGGATCCTATGTGATATTTGCACTACTTGATACTTATTTACCTCTTAACTACTTATATTTACTTTGAATCGGTTTTTTAGACTACTATAATCCTATTCATGAGGTTTCACTCACTTGTTTAATCATTGAATTCTTATAGGTCACTTTACATTCATGACGAGGATAAATGCATAAAAGATCTTTTATCATATGTTTGTTATGTGTCCTTATTTTTTATATATATATTTTTGTATAGGAAAACAAAGGATTTAAGATTCTTTAATTTATATTACAAATCATTAATTTTAAGGGTTTAAATTTGCTCAACTTCGACACCTATGAGATATTATAGAGGTGATTAAGTTAAATCATGAATAAGGATTGAATATGACTCTGTCACAAATACGATTAAGTTAAAACTTTAAGTGATGATTTTAACTAAGAAATAGGATTAAGAATGAGAAAATTATTATAAGTATGATGACCGTAATTCATTGTGTAAGAAATAAAAGAAAAGAGTTCATAAATTATTAAGAAGAATGTATCATGTTGAAAATTTAACATAGATTCAATATGCTCATAAATGAGAATAAAGATGTTAAATATTTCTTATATCTTTATTGAATATCAGTAGCTATGTTGATACATGCATTTGTTATAATTATTTCATGGTATTTTATGTTTTCATGTATCTTTCTGAAAAAAGAACCTTGTCGCAAAATGTTATCGAGCTACTTAGTTTTCCATGGTAGAAAGGTCCTTGTAAAGTCTAATAATATTTTGAAATCAAATTATTGTTTGTAATTAAGGAGAACTAATGAATGGACCAAAGAAAATTTTGTACTAATTTGAATTATTCTTTTAGAATTTGGCAGGGACATTGAAAATAGAACCTGCCGTAAAAGGAACACACTCCGTAAGAGGTCCATGTATGTGTTTATCATGCATGGACCTCTTATGTGGTGTGTAATAAGGTGTGTTATGGAAATGTATGTATGATGTGAAAGCTAAATTGGTTGTAACGGTGAAGACTATGATTGTAAATGAAGTATGTTATGGAAATGTGTATATCATGCAAAAATAAGTCAACTGCAAACTAGGGACTATGCTGTGAAAATTAAGCTAGCTGCAATGATAGGGGTTAGGATATGGAAACTAAGTCAGCCGTAATGGTGGGGGCTAAAGAGAGTCTTAAGACACTATCTATAATTATTGAAATGGATCAATGAATGTTTCATTAATAAAATATTACTTTACATATGAAAGTGGTGGTATAATATAATGAAATGATAAAGGGATTATCATTTGATAAAAAAAAATGAAATAAATTGGAAACATGGTATAGATTAAATATGCTTATGAAAAGACCCTTAATATTGTGTTATTTTTAGAGTTTGATAAAACTATTAGTTAAAATGGATACTCATGTAATTATTCTATATTCTATGTTTCTAAGTATTTTATTGGTATATCTCATCCATCATCTTTACATTGATATCATACTGAAGAGTTCTCTCAGTTATTTCATTCTATGTAGAATTTTATAAACTAGTTAATGTTATGTAAATAAACTTACCATATGTATTTAAGCTAGTAATACCAAATGGTTGTAAGAAAAACAAAAAGTTAGGTCAACTTTTCTTGTTTTAGGATATATATATATATATTAAAGGAAATGTTATAATCTTGTTATTTTATGTGTGTGTTGTGTGTAATCATATTTTTTATGAAATTGATGGATAGTGAACCTGGCGCTACCTTAGTGTAAATTGTGACTTGGGCCATTTTAGGTAGGGCTTCCGTATAGGGAAAACTCTACCAAATTTTTTTAAAAAAGAGTCCATTTTACAACAATAAAATTATTGGAAAGATAAAATTACTTTATAAGATTTCGACCTATTACACCTAGCATATCATTGTAATTAGATGACCATAGATATATCTAACTAATTTCCTGGAGCTATTGAAGGAAATTAGGTGTTCAAGTCCTTGCGAGCAACACAATTGTATCTTTTTTTGTCGTTGTTTCTTTGTCTTTAATTAAAAAATAATATTCTTATCAAAATTCTTACATTTATAAATTACATAATATTTATATAATTATATAAGAGACCTTGGGTTATATTCAAGGGGAATTGGATGAGAAAATAATTTTACAATAAAAAAATAGAAAAAAGACAGGACAAATACGTCCTATTTAATATTATAACCATTCAACAATAAAAAAAAAAAACAATCAAATTGGCCTTTAGATGTCCATAATCATAAATCATGTATAAAAACACATTAATATACATACCTACATATATTTCACGCTTTAGTTCTAATTATTGGCTTTACGTGTAATTTTAAAATAATATTTATAACATTTAAAAATATTAAATCAAACTCAATTTGAATTTTTTTTCAAAATTTATAAAATTTTATATAATATATATTTTATTCAAAAACTATTTTTTCAAGATTTAATAAGAAAACTAATCATATTAAAATCCTTATAAACATCCTAAACTATCAATTAAATAAAATTTTCCGACTTAAAAACTCTCTTTATTTTAAAATATTTTTTTTCTAAAATAATCCAATTAGAATATTTAAAAAATCAATTGTTTAAATACTTTAATTCAGTCCTAATCTAATTAGAAAAAATAATTCTAAAATTAATTTAATTTAGGGTTTCAATTTTGATATAAAGTCAGTATTATATATGTATAGGGATAAAATCACAATTATGTCTAAAAGTATCCTATTGTAATAGTGTACTAGCATCATGAGGAGAATAGTAAATCTACCTTTTATTTTTGGTATTAAGCACACTACCCATCATCGGTAGCATTGGTAGCAGCAACAATCAAGACTACTGTTGTGTAATCACTAGTGCGAGGCAGTAGCCTCGCCAATGGTTACCAACAGTTTTAGGCATTACTATGTCGGGGCAAAAACCTCTCCCTTGGCTATTTTGGACAACGCCAATGACAATTTATTTCTGCATGCATCATAACCAGGCCCACCAACAACATTGGCAGTGGCGCTAGTGGCATTAGCGGCCACCCCTACCATTTTTTATTTTGTTCTGTAAATTTTGGCTAGATCTAGAAAAATCCAGCTAGATATGATCATACTAGTAACAGGAAACCTTTTATTTAAAAAAAATGAGAAAAATTATTTTTGTTAGGAAAAATAATTTTGAACATAAAATTAATTCACAAGTAATGCCTATAACGATCAAAACATGCAATCAATAAACCCTGATTCTCTAACAATGTTTCACTACAATTTTTGAGTTTCCTAAAACTCTTAGACACATCATAAAATGTAAATTTAATACTTTTTTAGGAGTCCTATTGAATCTGCTAATCAATCTAAAGTTGTATTTTCAGTGTAATTCAATCATTTTTTCAAAAATTACAAGCATTTCATGATTTTAGTACTTTTGCATATTTTATTTAGGGTCAAGCTTTCATAAACAAAAAAAAATAAACAAAAAGAAAAGTAAAAAAAAACAACTGAAAAAAAAAAGGAAAAAAACATCTTTTCCCTTCCTATTTTATTATCTAAATACATTTTCGCATGTTTTTTGCAGAATATTTGAAATATTGAAATCCATACCATTGTGTGGCAACCCTAGGGGTATGAAGACGCTGAGGAATTATTTTTCAAGGTAGAATAAGGTTGAGAATCAATACCCAATGATAGGGTTGAGAGAATAATTTTTATTTTAGTTTATCTTATACTTAATGATTCAGTCTTGATTTGAAACTTTGTATGTGAATGTATATACCTGCTCATGCTAAATAAATGTCCAAAAACATTTTTCTAACATTTGACTTTAGTTTGAAAAATAAAACGGGTCTATTTTCATATAAAAAACAGGTTTATTTTTTGTTTGCCTTATTTATGTGTTGGTGTGTGTGTGTAGTGGTAATAAGTAAGCCCCTAGGCTACCATATTCCTATAACGTGGGTTATTTGTCTAATATTATGTATTAATCATATTTTTATCTAAGAATCAACCCAGGGATAGTAACATCTATGATAGAGTCTTATCCCTCAAAGTTGAAAAATAATGAAAGTTGAAAGATAATGAAAGTGGTCAATGTATGACTTTGCTTACAAAATAATATTGGTTTTTGGTTTTATATATGGATCTAACCTATAGGTTTGAAGGTATTCTAGACAATACCCTTTTTATCTATTTCTTTGTCTATCCAATCAACCATCATCTTACTAGCGGAGTCATATTTGACTTTTATTAAAAAAAATATGTAATAAACAGTGTGTAAATATTCATTTGAACTCTAGTTTGTAAACATTATATAATGATTATGTATATAAATTTTCAAAGATATATGAATGCTCAATAGGTATTTTCAATATTTGAGATATATATCTTCTCATATCGCTAAGAGTAGACCTGGATTGGATCAATGCAACTCTACATTGACATGTTAAGAGAGAGAGAGTGTGATAGCCTATGAGACTATTTTAGACAGTCAAATTAAACAAGCCTAAACCTAATTGATCATCACCATCCTTCTAACATTCTTATTTTAAAAGTGAGGATTACACTATGTTGCTTAACATAGGTTCTAAATCACCGTCTTAGAATTAATTAGCTTTTATCTTTAAATAACAAGCATATATATATCTCATGTTAGGAAAACATATTGCATAGCACATAATCAATACTATTCACATTAAGATAATCATAGTGTGATTTATTTTAGATAAGATGTCTTAGGGTGGTTGTTAGCTTTCTATAGCATGACCAACCATAACCATATAACTATGAAAACTAGATAAATGTTTATAGTTATCTTAAAAATAGAAGGCAACTTCTTTTTTTTTTTTTATCTTTTTTTAATTTGCCCTTATCCATTTTCACATCCAAAGTTCGCATATATTCTTATGCATAATTTTTTTTTAATTTATTTATGTGATCCCGTGATAATTTGAAATCTTTTGATAGAATTTGATTGGACAAATAAAAAAATAAAATGACAAAGAAAGGAAGAAAAAAAGAAACAAACATGATTGCATGATTTAGTCAAACTAGCAATTAAAAGATTTTGATTTCAAAAGGAGTAAAGTAGATAGCATGTAGAGGACATGAAAAAATAAACATTGAGAATTGAAATAAGGTTTACCTAGATATGGTAGTTTTGCTTTTAATCTAAGTGACTTTGTTCTTAAATTGAAAATTTTTAATAATTAAGAATTCTATTTTTTGTTTATTAAGTTAGGAATTCATATTAATAATCCAAGATTTCTTCTTTCAATATATCATCTCTTCTTTACCATTGAATTATTTTGTTTTTGTTAAGAGATTATAATGGTCCGGCTTTATATGCTGATGTGTTTCCTCATGTTCATATAGTTATACCCATTTACATTATTTAATAAATATTTAGTCATTTCTTGTAGAAAATGCATAAGTATTGTTTATTAGGCTTATATTAATTTACTTGATAGAGATTAATGACGTAGAAAATTTAAAACTTGTGATTATTAATTGAAACACAACAAAAGTTTTCAATTGAAAGTGAGACAATACATAAACTTTAGGCGGGAAATTTCGAGTTTATCTAAAAATATTTCACAATCACTAAATAAAAAGAAAAAAACACTATTCCCATGCATAGTGACATGTGATGAGCATAGTTTTAAAACTCGGTCCGGCCCAGCAGGTCGACCCGGGACCCTGTTGATCCGGGACTGGAACCAGGACGAGTTTATGAAAAAATAGGGGTAGTTAAAAACCTAGTTGACCTAGTCAAAAAACTGGTTGCAACTTATTGACTATTTTTTTATTTTTTACCAAAATAACATCGTTTTGTTTTATAAAAAAAATAAGATTGAACCAGGTGACTTGATAACCCGGTTAAAACTCGTTACTTGGACCTTGAGCCGGGTCGATCACCAAACCGGATTTAAAAACACTAGGGATGAAGGGAACAATAACTAAATATTTCCTATCTTTTTTAGTTTTGTTAACTAGCCCTAAAGCCTATGCTTATCTACAAGCCAGATCAAAAGTCAATTGAGTGTTAAAAAAAAAAACATATGGGCATCATTAATTTCTTTCGTAGATTATGAAAAACTTGAAATGCAATTTTAAAACTTGACTTTTATGTTCAATGAAATTAATTGATCATTATATATGTTAATAAATGATAAAAAAAAATCATTAACAATAACTAAACTTTAAATTAAGATGCTAAACAATAAAAACATATAAAGAAATATGATTTTATGCCGCATTATGCTATTTAATATTTTGTTTTTAATTATGTGTTAATATGTTTTTAGAAAATAAAAAGAAAAGGAAAAATTGAACCGAGACAAAATAACTTGTTAGCTCGTTCCTTTGCTTTTTATTGATTTGAATTCGGCCATGACATAGTCCCTTACATGACTTAAGTTTCAAATCCGATCGAGTTAGTATTGGTTCAACGTGGACCATTCAACCTAGTGTGCCCAAATGCGACTCAATTTCCCAATTTAAAACCTAATTTAGCTCCAAAAAATTTTCAAGTTGCCACCATTTTATTTGTTCTTTTTTCTAAAAATGTTTGAAACAACATTGTTTTTTATTAACCCAGATTAACTCTTAAAACACGCCACATGGATCATGGTCATGATTGATTTAACAACTTTTTTAAGCATGTTTCTGATCTAATTATATAATAACAAAAGTAAACCGCAAAGAGAAGCAATTGCTTTAATTGCCAAGAAAAAAAATATTAAGTAGGGATGTATAAAAAGAATAGGCATGCACCTTGCCTTGTTCTTTTCTTTTTTCTTAGTTAAAGAAGATAAATGATATGTCATCCGTCTATTAAAAAAAAAATATTAAATGACATTTGTGTAAAACTCAAATTCCCATGACCTAAAAGGATTTTTATATAAGGAGAGGAGTTCCATCTAGATTTTTTTCCCTTATCTTGCCGGGAAAAGTATAATAGGGTTAACATGGTGTTTTGTTTTTCAACTTGATTGTATTTTTTGTTGTTACCAATTTTGAGATTATCAATTTTTATTTTTATTTTTTTACAAAAATAGATTGAAAAGTGGATTTTTCGGTTTAAACAATACCCAACCTGATTTTCTGACTACCTATTCGGTAGCTAGAAACTGGATTTTCAGATGAATTATCGTCTAGTATTTTACCCAACCACCGACTTTCTATCTCCTTCATCATTTTTCGAAGGCTCTCTCTTTCTTTTCAAACCAAGACCGAAAATAAACTAAATGAAGTTTTGTACTTACGTGTAAATTGCAAAAACAAAAAGGATCAAAATTGGACACAGGGTAATTTTGAAGGGAAAAAACATGAAAAACAGGGGGAAAACAATGATCGAATAAAACCCTTGTTTTAGACATAATTTTAAATTAGGCCGGTGTCTCCTCAAATAATTTCAAACAACAAAAATGCTTTTTTTTACAAAGTCAAGCATAAACAAATGTTAGGGGCATGTTATCACCACCCCGACCACTTTATATTAAGCCAATTAAAATAATTTATCAGGCCCAAATTCAAAGCATCAAACTATTTGAAGATAAAATTAAAAAAAGTTTATCGAGTAAAAAAAAAAACTAAAAGAGAAAAAAAAACATTATTGTGTTTAGAGTGTTATATGAGTATATGTACCATAAACATGCCATGCTTTTTATTGTTAATTTTTTATGTTTATATTTTTTTATTATGGATTTATAAAATAATTAATGTTATTTATTTGGAGAGTAATATTTTATTTTTGAGGATGTTAGCCCTAGTAGTGTTTGGTAATTATTTTAAAGTAGAAAAGACAAAGACAGATGAGATAAATAAGACAGTATAGAATAAAAGATGAAGAAAAAATTATTGATAAATTTATTTATTTAAAAAATATAATTATATACTATTTTTTAATTTTTAATTATATTAAATTAATAATATTATAATAATTATAGTTATAAAATCCAACCAGAGGCACATGTTAATTAGGATTCAAAACTTGTATTGATCTAAGGGCATGTTTGGAAGTGTGGTTGCGGTTATTTTTTAAAGTATTTTTCGTGTTGAAATATATTAAAATGATTTTTTTATTTTTTAAAAATTATTTTTGAAATCAACACATCAAAATAATCTAAAATATATATAAAAAATTAATTTAAAAAAATTAAAATTTTTTAAAAATCAGATTTACATCACACGTTTATAGACGGTGCCTAAATTGAAGGAAAAAGAAAAAGAAAATTAATTGAATAGAAAGACAAAACCCGACCAAACCCATTAAAAAAGAATATATATTTTTTCAGGCTCAGCCAGCTCCTCCTAGGATCAAGCCACCATTGCCACCGGTCCCAATTCCAGTGACTGGACAGCTGACCATCCAAGTTGCGATCCAACCCTTGTC
>Ga0325414_1005363_pt1 | contig 13541 bp, 12 predicted proteins | sample PopdelMetagenome_8_FD_206183 | JGI IMG/M metagenome (GOLD analysis project Ga0325414, IMG submission 206183) | Populus deltoides microbial communities from Bellville, Georgia, United States - Leaf-PdKOR-R3 | ecosystem: Host-associated > Plants > Phyllosphere > Phylloplane/Leaf | place: USA...
TAACCCTATGCATGAATTTCTTCACTTTATTTCCATTTAGTTAGTTTGCAATTTATGCAACCTCATTTTCCTGGGGTTTACGTAGCCTTAGAATCCTTCTTAGAAAGAAGATATTTCAATGTTGTATAATTACTAAAAACAATAACAGGTGAGCCAATAATATAAGATCGAAATTTTTCACATGCAAATACTAATGCAAGTAATTACTTTTCAGTGGTTATGTAATTTATTTGAACACTATTTAAAACTTTACTTGCATAGTAAATCACATAAGGTTTCTTATCTTTTCTGTCCCAAAACAGCACCAACGACATAATCACTAGGATCACATATTATTTCAAAAGGTAATCACCAATCAAGAGGTTGAATGATAGGAGCAGAAGTAAGCAAGTTCTTGAGTTTAACAAAGGCAGAATCACAATGTTCAATCCATTCAAAAACATTATCCTTTGTTAGAAGGTTACACAATGACTTAGATATTACACTAAAATATTTGATAAACCTTCTATAAAACCCAGCATGTCCTAAGAATGATCTAACCATAGTTTTGAAACCCGGCTCAGCCCGGCGGGTCGACCCGGGACCCGGCCGACCCGGGGCCTGAACCGGGCCGGGTTGACGAAAAAACAGGGGAAGGAAAAACCCGGTGTGACCCGACTGACCCGCTGGGTCGACCCGGCGACCCAGCTGACCCGGCAAGACCCGGCAAGACCCGGTCAAGACCCGGTGACAAACCCGTTGACTTTTGTTTTTTTTTGTTTTTTTTACTAAAACGACGTCATTTTGATTTTTTTTTAAAAGAATTGACCCGGCCGACCCGGCCAAAACCCGGAACCCGAGCCTTGGACCGAGCCGGGTCTTAAAACTTTGGATCTAACATCTTTACCAAATTTTGGTGTTTGCAAGGTGGTAATTAACTCCATTTTAGATTTGTCAACCTTAATTCTTATTAATGAAACAATGTGACCAAGTACAATGCCGTTTGTTATCATAAAATGACATTTTCCCCAATTCAGCACAAGATTCTTCTCTTCACACTTGTTAAAAACCTTTTCCAACATAGTTAAACAATCATCAAATGAATCACCAAAAATAGAAAAATCATCCATAAAAATCTCAAGAAAACATTCAACCATATCATTTAATATACTAAGCATGCATCTATGAAATGTGGCTGGTGCATTACATAATCTAAAAGACATTATTCGATATGTAAAAGTCCCAAATGGACATGTGAAAGTAGTTTTCTCTTGATCTTCAAATGCAATTTCAATTTGGTTGTAACCTGAATTGTCATCTAAAAAACAATAAAATTCATGACCTGCAACTCTTTCTAGTATTTGATCCATGAAAGGTAAAGGAAAACGATTTTTTCTAGTCATTGAATTAAGTTTCCTATAGTCAATGCACATGCGCCAACCAGTTATAGTCCTAGTTGGAATTAACTTATTTTTCTCATTTGTTATCATAGTGACTCTAGACTTTTTAGGTACAACTTGGGTAGGACTTACCCATTTGCTGTCAGAAATAGGATAAATGATTCCATTATCTAGAAGTTTAATGGCTTCATTCCTCACTACTTCTTCCATATTAGGGTTAAGCCTTCGTTGCATTTCTCTAAAGGGTTTAGCATTTTTCTCCAAATAAATCCTGTGTGCGCAAGTCAAAGGACTTATTTCTTTTATGTCAGCTATGGTCCATCCTAATGCATTTTTGTGCATTTTCAGAGTCTGTATAACTTACCTTGTTGATGTGCATTAAGTTTGTAAGAGATTATTACCGGAAAAGTTTTATTTTCTCCAAAAAAATGAGTATTTAAGATTGAATGGTAACGACTTCAAATCAGGTTTTGGTGGTTGAACACTTGAAGGTATGGACTCCATTAACCATGGTGACAATTCCTTAATTTTTGGTCTACAACTACTTTCCTTTGATTATTCTTGAAAATAAACCATTTGCAAATCTTCAAATTCATTAAACTTAGTTTTATTAGAAGTTGTTTCAAATTGATCATAAACTAATTTTTCAATAAAGTTTACTTCCTCTAAATCATTATTATCTCCAGGTTGCTTGTAAATGTTAAAAACATTCATCTCTGATGTCATGTTTCTAAAAGATAACTTCATCAGTCTATTCCTACAATTAATCAATGCATTAGAAGTTGTAAGAAATGAATGTCCTAAAATAACTGGAATTGAATTTCATGCTTCAATAGGTTGTGTATCTAGGACAATAAAATCCACAGGATAAATGAATTTATCAGCTTGTACTAACACATCTTCAACTATTCCTCTAGGCACTTTTACATATCTATCAGCAAGTAAAAGAGTTACAGAAGTTGGTTTTCACTTACCTAGATTGAAACTTTCAAAAACTGAATATGGAAGTAAATTCACACTAGCTCCAAGATCAAGTAAAGCCTTTTCAATTTTATGTTCTTCAATAAAGCATGAAATTGTAGGACAAAACAGGGTTTTTATATTTCAAAGCATTATTGTTTTGAAGAATGACACTTACTTGTTTGGCTAAATAGGCTTTCTTTTTCACATTCAGTTTTCTCTTCACGGTGCACAAGTTTTTCAAAAATTTAGCATAAGAAGGTACCTATTTAATACCATCCAACAAAAGTATATTTATCATTACCTGTTTGAAAGTTTCAAAGATTTCAGAATTGTGATTGACTTTCCTTTATTTAGTCATAACATGAGGAAATGGAAGTCCTGGTAGGGAATCAATCTTTTCTTTGCAATGTTCAGGTTCAACCCTTTCCTTACCATCAAAGATTAACTCATCATCTTTCTCGCAAGGTTCAAGAATAGGTTTTTCAATAACCTTACCATTGCGGAGAGTAGTGACTGATTTGACTTGATCTATGTGTTGGTTTTCGGAGCTACTTGCACTTGAATTGTATTGCCCTTTGGGATTTTATTGTGGTTGAAATGTAAACTTACCTTTTGCCTGAAAACTGAGAGCAGATGCGAACTTTGCAAGAGTATCTATCAAATCTGCTATGGTTTAAGCATGTTGAGTGTTGATTGTCTCTTACTTTTCAATGAATGCATGCAATGTTTCCTCAAGATTTCTTCTAGGAAGGGGAGCATAAGGAAGTGCATATCCTTGAGAATTTTGAAAATTATGGTGGGCTTGAAATGGTGGCTCTGAAGTTTGTGCACTATTGTTACCACTCTTCCAACTAAAATTTGGATGATTTCTCCAACCAGGATTGTATATTTGTGAGTATAGATTATAATTTGGCCTTTGAAAATTGTTTAAAGCATTGACTTGTTCATGGAAACATTCCTTAAAAGAAAGCAAAGTTGGGCAATCATTGTGATATGGTTAAGCCTTGTGATACGACCCAAGTAAGGTCAGATTCAGATTTTGGCGTAAAAAGCTTAACAGTCCAGTTTTACGGCAACAGTCATAATTCTTAATCCAACCTTGGATCGAGCTAAACTTTTATATGGACTTTGCAGACATGTTGTCCTACTATGGGTTAAAATTTCAGGTCAATCAGAGTTTGGGAAGGCACCGCAATACTGGTCAATAGAGGTTGTACGAATTTTGTTATTTACTTTCATTTGACTTGTGGACTTCTTATTTGAGTAGGATTCTTTTCCTACAAGGATGTGGCAGCTGGTTTTGGGAATTTTCTAGTTCCACAAAGATCTTTAATGAGCTGTAGTATAATCTCCAAGTGTGGCAAGGATTCATTAATGTTTCAAAATCCTTTTCTTATAAGGATTCCTTATTCATCCTAGCTATATAAGGAAAGAATGGCTGGTGGTACTTAATGAAAAATACCAGCCTTGTTAGACTTGGTTGTTTCTTAATGCTATAAGGATAAAAAGTCAGCAATTTATTCTCCTAATTAAGTAAGGAAGTTGGCCATATCTTATTTCTAAAGGGGAGAGGACTATTTAATGCTTTTCCTAACTTAAGAAGGAAAGTAATTCAATCAGCAACAAAGGAGAAAATTTGTTTTCTTATTTGTCTAAGTTAAACAAGGAACTCCAAGCTAATCAAGGACATCAAAGGTGGGCAGCAACACAAATTTTTCAAATTAGATTTTTCCTAGTTTATTTAGGGATTCTTAAGAGTGACAAATCTGATTCTACCATATTTAGGATGATAATTTTTGGATTTTTATTATTTTTATTATTTTCTTCTTAGTTTTTGGGGTTATTATTACTTATTTGGGTCAATTGTAAGTGAGCTTCATATATGTCCACCTAAGGGGGGTCCATTAAGGTTTCTTTAAGTCTAGAGTCAGTATAAATAAAGGCATAACAAAACATGTAAGGTTATGCAATTTTCAGATCAATAAACTTTTTTGCTGCACTTATTGTGTGTTGGTGGGATAATCTCCCTTTCTTAGTTTTCTAAAGGACTTAAAAGGACTTATCGAAGAACAACTGTCTTCATGGTGTCATCCTTATACTTCTCGTTCACGAATCAATATCGTTAGGTAGGTGTCTCCGTTTCCAATAGTGCTGGTGCCTAGGTACAAGTTATCTTTATGTCACACTCCTATCAAACCTGATTTACTTAGCTTTCTGGGAATTGGTGTCTTTGCGTATGGGTTGCGTGACCATGTGATCACGAGGTTCGTATCAGAGTTTGTTCTATGAGATGGAAAAAACTTCTTCAAAAACTGTTGTTGCATTTCATCTCAAGCACGAATAGATCCTAACCCAAGATTTTATAGCCATGTTTTAGCTTTATCTTTTAATGAAAAAGGAAAAAGCTTTAATCTGATGATGTTCATGTTACAATTTAAGTCATTATAAGTATTACAAACCTTTTTAAATTATCTCAAATGCAAGTATGAATTTCCTAGATCTAAGCCATGAAAAGTAGGTAAAAGTTGAATGATGTATGGCTTAAAATTGAAGTGAGATGCATCAGGAGGGAAAACTATACATGATGGTGCACTTGTTCTTGTTGGATTCATATGGTCTCTAATTGTTGTGAAGGTAAAAGTTGAATAATGCCTGGCTTAAAATTGAAGTGAGATGCATCAGGAGGGAAAACTATACATGATACTGCACTTGTTCTTGTTGGATTCATGTGGTCTCTAATTGTTCTAACACGATTATTCTCATTATGAAGTGACTGGTTATCTCCTTCGGCCATGTTTTCAGATGAAGATGAAGATTTCCTAGAAAGTCATAATTTAATGTGCGTGACCAAACTATCATGCAAGTGCAGAAGAAAAGAAAAGGAAAAAAGAAACAAAATTAGACAAACAATAAAAGTGAAAAGAAAAATAAAATAAAATATATAATTTATACGATAATTTACCTCCCCGGCAACGGCGTCAAGAACTTGACATGACCAAATAATTGATTTCTTCTCTCAAGTGCAGGAGTGTCAAAGTAATAAATAACCCGATAAAATCAAGGTCGATCCACAAGGAGGTCAACTATATAAAATATAAATAAAGAAAAAATATTTGAAGAGAATAATAATAGAAAAGGAGTTGAAGAGAGTTTTGTGATGTGATATTGATGTAAGGATTAAACAATGATAAAACAGTTGTCAAGGTTAGAGGATCCACTAATGGTATTTCAAATAAGTATAGTATACACTCTTTTTATTAATCGGATGATTTTTCATTAATAGCTCATTATAAATTATTAACATGATCATATTAATTATCTTATTTAAGTAACACTATACGTTAAATATTGTCAGGTATTCATGATGCTAACTTATGTTAACAACAAATCAAATTCCTCTCATAACAATGATGTCGCCTGAAGACTATGAAGGATCAAGTGTTATTGTACCAAGTGTTATACACAAATCTAGATTAACTATTTAACAAGCAAGGTATTAAGAATTGATAAGATAAAAATGATAAGACATGTTAATAGCAAACTTTCTTGAATATAAGCATTAAAGTCCATGTTGAATTTATATTACACTTATTCTAACACCATTAGTGAAACATTTTCACCTTGGCATAATAAACTTAGCTAAACATTATGAAGAAGAGAAACATGACTAAATAAGATAAGAACATGATTATTGATGCGAACCTTGTGATCACGTGGTCACGCAACCCACAATCAAGATTGAGATATGATCCCGTAAAGCCGAAATAGATCTGATAGGAGTGTGACACAATGGAAACCTGCCCCAAGGCACCAACACTATTGGATTGAGTAGAATGACGCCAGGAAGCCAGTTAATCTTCGATAAGTCAGATTCAGTTCGTTCAAGAATTGAAGAATGCAAGAATCACTCTCACACGTTAAAACTGAAAAATTCAGAAGTAATTATCATCAAAGCTGCCAAAATTTAGGTTACATGTGTTTAAATAGTTCTTAAAAGTAACCCTAATGGCCCTTGTGGGCTGAATTGACCCCCATACAAAACTAACCCAAAAACCCTAAACTGAAAAGCCCATAACCTAATCCAAACAAGCCTTGGATCCTAGCTCAAAACAAAGTTTTAATTAAACCCAAACATAAAAGAAAATAATACAAATAACTAATGTGTCATTAAATATCACTAGCCCTTGTTTCCTTGTGTAGCTAGGATGAATAAGGAATCCTTATAAGAAAAGGATTCTGAAACATTAATGAATCCTTGCCATACTTGGAGATTATACTGCAGCTCATTAAAGATCCTAGTGGAACTAGGAAATTCCCAAAATCAGCTGCCACATCCTTGTAGGAAAAGAATCCTAACCAAATAGGAAGTTCACAAGTCGAATGGAAGTAAATAACAAAATTCATACGGCCTCTATTGACCAGTATTGTGGTGCCTTAACGAATTCCGATTGACCTGAAATTGTAACCCATCGTAGGACAACATGTCTAGAGAGTCCACATAAAAGTTTAGCTCAATCCAAGGTCGGATTGAAAATTATAACTGTTGCCGTAAACTTGGACTGTTGCGCTTCCAAAATCCAAATCTGACCTTACTTGGGTCATATCACAAGGCTGAACCGTATCAATTATGATATAAGTTAACTAAGTATAGTAAAGGAAATGAAAAGCATAAACAAGATATTTAAAACTTGAACATTGCAAAGAGAGAAAGCAAGAAAATAATCTTGATCTAAAAACCAAAATGCCTAAATGTATTGCAAATGCCTCTTGTAGGCTAAAAAGAACTATTCATTTGGTAATTAACTATTGAATTAGTGGCTAATTAATGACTTGGTGGTTTATGTATGGATTTTGTTTTGGACAAAATGGCATTGCTAAGATCAGAATTTGGAAAAGTGGTCTGCATGAAAGTTGTAGGAATCTATCTCAGTTTTCCACCAAAAGAAAAATAAGCTCATTTGGACTTCTAGAACTTGATATATGGACTGAACACTAAACAATATCTAGATTGCAGGATAGATTCCGACTTCTCTTTTGATGCTAAGATTTGAACTCCAAAATGATGAAATTAAGTCTTGGACTCATGAATATTTTAGGCCTATGTCTTAGCTTTATATTAAGATAAACCAGACCTAAATCCAAGGTCTACAGCTCTAGTTATAACCCAATAACCGAATGGAGTTCTAGTAAAAACTAGCATCTCTTCTTTAAGCTTAGCCCTTTCTTTGTCCTTTCACTTTCAATAGTTAATCACGTCAATCAATTATTTGAATTATGAGATATGTTTGCGCGAAATGAGCATTTACCATAAATTAAAGCTATCTTATATTATCAAACTTGTTATTATAAAATATGCTTAAGTTTGGGAATTTAATGATACTTTAAGTGCAATATGATGATATAAAATCTTAATGAGAATATACTTTTAAGTACTAATCAATTAACACATCAAATTCATGATTTCTCATAAGTTTCTGATGAATATGTTGATTTTGGTGATAAAACATTTGCATGTGGGCACTGAGGTGCTCTTTTCTAGGTCCAAGAGCGCCTTGCATGGTCCTTAAGAACTTAACCTGCTTTCTCACGTTGTTATCTTAACGGGAAAGTTTCCTTGCTAGCCATGTGACAGACATACACCTAAATTCCTTGATGAATTGTTAAACCCTGACAATGGCACGTTTTCTAAGAAATTTTGAGCCAATATTCAAGCTTACAATTCAATGCTAGCCTTTTCATGGGTGCAAGGTTGATCATACTATTAATAACCAACCAGACACATGTCTTTAAGATTAATGGTGATTGCCACCGTTTAATGGGCTCGCTTTTACCCTCCTGTGATGATTCACCAAAATTCGCATAACTTTACATTAATGATGTTGGGGATGAAGCTAAAACAAGTTGACACCATTTACAAGAGGAAATTCAGCTTCGGATTTGAATGAAGATGTAGTTCATGGACTAATAAAAATGCTTGATGAAACAAATGACGTAGTTAAGCTCTTTTGGAGTGCAAAGCAAAGGCTGGCAAATGATAGGAGTCCAAACTACACACTAAGCTTACTTGGCAAGAGAGACACTGACTCATGGCAATATGATGAACCATCGTCAAATAATATTAATGGCTTGATTGTTGGGGATATTGGGAGTTTCTATTCTGAACGTGACATTGTTATTCAAAGTTATTCTGATTCTTTGTAGAGGATATCAAAGTTACATCCAAAGTTTATGGCTCTTCAGTAACCTTTTTTTATTTCCTTATGGCGAAGATGACTATCGATGCAACATCATGCTTGCAAATAACGAGCACAAAACTTTACGGAAATGCCAAAGGGTTCCAATGAGAGCTTATTATGCTTATCTAATAAACGAGAGGGAAGGATTTGAGAACACTGTCATCAAGGGTGGTCAATTGTACTAGCAGTTTGTGGTTGACGCGTTTGATAATGTTGAGAAAGATAGGCTTGATTACATTAGAGCTAATAAAAAAGATCTTAGAACTGAAGTTTATAAAGGAATTCATGAAGTTGTTCTTAAAGGGGATGTTGAGGGTGTTGTTCTTTTTTTTTTTTAACTGCGAGCCCTCGGTATATGATTAACAACTACCAACATGTCATAGCTATATGTAGGGCTTACAAAAATCCTGATCTTTTCATTACGTTTACTTGCAATGCAAATTGGCCAGAGATTCGAAGAGAACTATACAAAGAAAGGTCTTACAAGCAAGAGGATAAGCTTGACATAGTGACACAAATTTTTTGTGCCAAATTTATTGATATGTTATCCTATATAAAATCATGAAAATCATTTGGGTGTACAATTGCAAGTATTGTCAAATGCTTCTTTTTAAAACTAAAAGACTTTCCACATGTTTATTTAATGTCATGATAATCTAAAAAAAACAACTCCAACACTTTCTTGCCAGATATTTTTGCTGTTGAGTTTTAGAAGAGGGGCCTTTCACACTGTCATCTGCTAATTTGGCTTGGTTATGATTTTAAATGCCATTCATCTCAATATGTTGATTCAATTGTTCTGCTGAGATACCTGACAAGGACATGGATCCAACATGTTATGACGCAGTTCATGTTTTATGATGCACGCGGTGTCGCAAATCCAAACAGTAAATGCATGAAGCATAGAAAATGTTCAAAATGTTTCCCAAAAAAAAAGTCAAACAAACTTTGATGACAACAGATTTGTGTATTATAGACTACAAGGACAACATGGAAGGTTTGTTCTTAAAAATGGGATGATGTAACCATATTATTCGATAGTTTCACCCACATCTACCTAATGTTTTGTCCATGTTTTATATATAAAATGTTTTGATATTCTTTATTTTATGTTTTGAAGGTACTTTTGGATGAAAGATGCAAAAGGGAGTAAATTGGAGGTAATTGGCAGATTTGACGTTTAGTCGATGTTTTGTGCAGAGCGTGAGTTCTAGAGTTCGAAATGAAGTGATTCCAGTGGCACTAAAAAGCTAACATCTATACCTTTCTGGAAATGTAATGCAAGAAAAATAAAAAGAGAAAGATATGGAAATCACATCCTACAAAGTCAAATCTCGTATTCTGCCAGTGTTGACCTTTGGGCATTCAAAATTTAATATCTGGAGCTACAGAAGTCCAATTGATGCAAACTCAATTTTCTTGGATTCCTAATTCAAAGAGCCATCCACGCTCCAAATGTCAGCCAAAAAAGATGTCATATGAGGGAGATATGATTTTTCAAAGATGATAACTGAATTCTGCCAGCAAACAGGTTTCGTGAAGAAACGAGTCCAAATTACATTCCGAAGCATCTTAACCGACATCCAAGTTTTTATATCAGCAATTTAGCTCCTCTAAGTCAGAGCTTGAAGATTTCATGCAAGGCTATTTCTTCTTTTTTAGGGAAAATGGTTATTGAAGTACTTGAATGTAAACTGCCACCTTAAGGAAGGACTATTTTGTAAAATAGATACTAGGGTTTCTTAGCATATAAAAAGAAAGAGAGAAGAGGCAGCAGCCAGCAGAAAAGAGGGAGAGCAGAAGGAGGCAGCAGCCAGCAGATAATAAACACAAATTCTCTCCTCTACAAACCTAAAAAATCATGCTCCTTTCATTCTTTAGAAGTAGTTGTTCAATAGTTATGCAAGGCTAAGCTCTTTTCTTGGTTGCAAGGACACAACAACCTTCGGATTTCAAGAACCGTGAGATTTATTCTTCCTTTTATTTTCAGTTTATGTTATGAATGAGTATGATTGTTTTCCTATGCATATTTCCTATGATTGTTGTTGATGATTACTAGAGCGGAACTATGTTATTGAACTTAGGGAGAACATTTGAACAAAGTGACACAAGCTGCGGACAGCTTGTATGTTAATCTTGATGAAATTATCTAGTTCTTAAAGCTACCATTAAATTGAATCATTGGTGCGGACACTTTGATTTTTCGTTGGTTAGGATTAGTTATACGGTGGATCCGTTAATTAATCAACGTTAAGAAAAGATAAAATTTCAGAACATAAACTACAATTTTCGTTTCAAGGATCGGTTCTAATTTTCGTTGGTGGATGTGTGCTTGCGACTAAGATTTGTTTTCTTGATAAGTTTCGATTTTAATTGATTTTGCTTTCTAGTTTAATTGCTGCCATAGTTTAGAAAATCACAAACCAAACGCTCCCAATTACATAACGTACAACATAAAAATCTGACTTGAAACTTTCTCGTGGGATCGACCCCTTGCTTGCTCTATACTATCTTGTGTGTTGTGTTTGAAGCTAGGGTAATTAATTTGTGCGACCTCGACATCGCAACAAATTTTGGCGTCGTTGCTAGGGAGGTAATTTTAGTTGATTCTTGTGCTTGTACTGTTATTTTTATTTGCTGTTTTCCCAAAAAAACAGAGAGAAACAGAATTTTTGCTTGCGATGGTACTGTTCACTTGTGGCAGCGGTACTATTCAAAATAGAGTTTTTGGTGGAATTAGGTATTGGCCTTTTATTTCCTGAAGGGAAACGACGTTCTAAACAGGACTAGTGGTACACCACTAGCCCCACTCTACTGAGGCCAAATTCCGCTATTTTCTAGTGTTTTTAGGCAGTTTTAGTTTTCTACCGTAGGATTTTCGCACAATTTGCATTGTTTTCGATCTCTTGTGTGGTTGCTTTCTTTTGAGTTTTCTTAGCAATTTATGCCTATTACCTGTTCTACTAATAAAATTCAAGTGCAGGTTGATCTTGAAATAGAAAGCACTTTATGCAGGTTAAGAAAGGAAGCTTACCTCAATACCATGGCTATTGTATGACAACAAACATTCAAGGAGCTTGCTGCTCCTAACGTGGAAAATCAACCATTGTGCATAAACATTGACAATAATGTAAACCTTGAGCTCAAATCTGGTTTTATACATTTGTTACCAACATTTAATGATCTTGCAGGAGAAGATCCTCATACTTATCTCAAGGAGTTCCATATGGTTTGTGTTGGCATGAAACCGAATGGAGTTGATGAAGAACAAGTTAAGTTGAAAGTTATCCCTTTCTCTTTGAAGGGGGCAGCAAAGGCATGGCTTTTCTCTATTCTCCCAGGATCTATTGGAACTTGGAGTGCTATGAAGAAGATTTTCCTTGAGAAGTATTTCTCAGCATCTCGAGTTGCCAACATAAGGAAAGAAATATGTGGGATTCGGCAATCTCATGGAGAGACACTCTCCGAATATTGGGAAAGATTTGAGCAACTCTGCATTCAATGTCCTCATCATCAAATACCCGATCACCTGCTCATTCAATATTTCTATGAAGGATTGATGCCTACTGACCGTAGTATCATTGATGCTGCAAGTGGAGGCGCATTGGTGGATAAGACACCCGAGGCTGCACGCCAATTGATCTCAAACATGGCAACCAACTCAAAACAATTTGGCACTCGTGGAGACTTCTCCAACAAATGAGTAAATAAGGTAAGTATTTCTAACCTTAAAAGTAAAGTTAATGATCTTACTTCTCTTGTGCATTCTTTGGCTTATGGAAATGTGCAGCAGATAAAAGTTTGTAGCATATGCTCCTTACAAGGACATGCTTCGGATATGTGCCCAACAATGCAAGAAAACTACATTGAACAAGCTCATGCAATTGATGGAACATTTAACGGACAGCCCCAGCGTAAATATGATCCCTTTTCCAACACGTACAATCCCGGATGGAGAGATCATCCCAACTTACGCTACGACAACCCATCCCAACAAGGCAATCAAGGCCGACAGTTCCATCCCCATAGATTTCAGCCCTAACAAAATTATCAAGCAAGACAACCCCCTCCATTCACAAACTCCAATGTTATGGGGTCATCATCCAATGATGATCTTCGTGAGATGATGAAAACTTTGGCTTCTAATACTGTTACCTTGTAAAAAAATGTCATGTCTTTTCAACAGGAAACAAGGTCAAGTATTCACAACTTGGAAAAGCAAATGGGGCAAGTAGCTTCAAGTGTAGGGAAATTAGAAGCACAAATGAATGGAAAGTTACTCTCCCAAGCATTAAATCCAAAAGAGAATGTTAGTGCAATCATGCTGCGAAGTGGGAAAGAACTTGAAGAGAAAAGGTTGAAACAAATTGAGATGGAGGAAGAAGAAGAGATAGAAACTGAATTGAGTACAAAGAAGGAACATCCTCCTCCTCCACAAACTTAAATAAAGACCAACACTCCAAAGGTAACTCCTCACTCAATTAATTCCATTTTTAAAACAATTCCACCCTTTCCTGTGATTTCTTCTAGGTCAAAGAAAGAAGACAAAGAAAAAGAGATTTTAGAGGTTTTCAAGAAAGTAGAACTTAACATTCCTTTGCTTGATGCTATCAAGCAAATTCCCAAGTATGCCAAATTCTTGAAGGAGTTGTGTACTACCAAGAGAGCTTTCAAACTAAAAGGTCATAAAACGGTAAGTGTGGGTGAAGTTGTATCTGCCGTTGTTCAAAAGAATCTACCTTTGAAACAAAAAGACCCAGGTGCATTTACTATCCCATGTGTTATTGGTAATGCTAGTTTTAAAAGAGCTTTATGCGATTTAGGTGCATCCATTAATGTTATGCCCAAACATGTTTATGATTCTCTTAGTCTTGAGCCTTTGAATAAAACTAGCATTGTAATACAACTTGCGGATCGTAGTTTTGTTTACCCACTTGGTGTGATAGAAGATGTCCTAGTCAAG
>Ga0325414_1005364_pt1 | contig 13538 bp, 6 predicted proteins | sample PopdelMetagenome_8_FD_206183 | JGI IMG/M metagenome (GOLD analysis project Ga0325414, IMG submission 206183) | Populus deltoides microbial communities from Bellville, Georgia, United States - Leaf-PdKOR-R3 | ecosystem: Host-associated > Plants > Phyllosphere > Phylloplane/Leaf | place: USA...
AAACGTTGGCTTTGCTATTCCTCTTGAGAGACTCATAAATATTCACCCCATTTCAGGATATTCCTGGAAAGACACGCTCTGTTATTCATTTGTCTAGAGCTTGGGGAGCTGCTTTATCCAATTTCTTATACTTCATTCTTATTGCAATATTCATTTTTGTGTGTGTGTTGTCTTTGTAATCGTATACTAGTCACTCTCTAAAATTCAATTAGCGTGATTATATTATGTAAGTTGGTGGAGTTCCTTCCTGCCTTTCTTTGGAAGCCTCTGATGACTCTTGCTTGCATGCTTGAGTACATGTGCATGTATGATTTCCATTCATAACTGATAGTAGTGCAATGCAGGTAGGTGGCCTTTGTCTATGTTTTAATTGTCTGAATTATGGGATGTCTATCGTGGTGCCGTATCCTTTTCTCCTGTCCTTTAATTTTTCTACTTGTTAATGCCAATAAAAAATTACGTGATTTTTGCAAGAGTTTTTTTTTTCTGGAGGAGATTTGTTTTCTGGGAAGGAGTAAGAAATTCAAACACTGTTGCTTGTGAATTGTATGAATATCATGTTGTCTTTTGTAATTATAAGGTTATAATAACTTACATTTGAATCTCCTCGACATTGATTCAGTTTTCCTGTCTTATGCTTTGAACAGGTGTCAGAGAATTGACAGTGCCATTTGTCTTGAAAAATGAACAACCTGGAGCCGTGGAATATGTGACTTGCGGTTGAAATCTTAGAAATATTCATATAACTACAACACGAGGGCTATATTCTTGGACATAGAGATATTATAGATGAAGCAGTCAGGGCCAAGGAAATTGCTGAGAAAAAGTTTATGGGCATGGACTATGCTTGGGCAAAGAAGTTTGCTTTAAAGGCTCAATCTTGTATCCCAAGCTTGAGGGTTTATTGCAAATGCTGAGAGTATTTGATGTGTTTATTTCTGTGGAGAAGAGAATAAGTAGGGGAGAAGTTGATTGGTACTGTGTGCTCGGTGTGATCCCTGGACTAACAATACCAGAAGCTAGCTCTCGCGCTTCATCCTGATAAAAACAAGTCTCTGGGTGCCGATGGTGCATTTAAGCTGGTTTTAGAGGCGTGGGGTTTGTTACCCGATAAGGAGAAGAGGGGTAGCATACAATCAGAAGCTCAATCTGGCAGGAAAGCAACAGAGAGTATCAACTCAGACCAAGGTTCCCTCTGCCCAACATAGGGCAAATGGCTTTCATAATCATAACAGTACCGTCACTTCGCATACGACGACTTGGAACAAGAATATGCAGTTGAGGCCTGCATCAGTTCCTTCACCTTCACTCGAAAACCGGATAAATTTTGGACTATCTGCAAGCATTGTATCATGCATTGTGAGTATCTGAGGGTTTATCTGAATCACAAACTGTCATCAGCCTTCGTTGGCTGTTTTGAAAGATCCACCTTCAAATGTTACAAAGTCATCCCAGGATGCAGGACATCATGCCGCCAACAGCAATCCTTTTAATTCCCAAAGAAATGGTGGTCAAAGTTCAGGATCTGAGAGGTTTGAAGTCCGCATTTCAACTAACGGCCCAAACCTCCAGTGGAGTAATTTTACTAGAATGAGTCTTGCTGGATGTAAAAGTTGCGTCAATGTCAACCACTGGTCATGGTGAGAGTGTGGTTCAGAAGACACATGACCAAGTGAAGAGAAGGCAGGGGGATGCACGGGCAGCCACTAAACGGGAGAAGTGTCATGCTTCAGAAAGGATGGACAACTCTTCTCTTAGAGTAGACCACCTATTTAAAAGGAGGAGACATGAAGAAACTGGCATGTGCAATTACGGAGCTGATAGTTTGAATCGAACAGCTACTGGAAAAACAAAATACTGACAAATTCTGTCTTGATTAACCTAATTAATATTTCCTTCCCCTTGCACAGTCAGCTGGTAAAACAAAATGCTGACCAATTTATTTTGTTTGGTTGATAACAGAAACTTCAAGTGGTTCAAGAATGAAGAGTGATTGCTGTGGTTGAGAAATCAGTGGCTGCTTTCAATGGTGAAAAGCCTGTCTTAGCAGAACCTGGAGAGTAAAACTAATGATACATGCCATGACTCAATCTTAGTTACGTTCAAAACTATGACAATGCTGACCATGAATAGACAATGATTCTGTTGTATTTTGATCTTCCAACGCAGCATGTAATTGTCCAACATCAACAAAACCAGAGCTATAAGACGTGAAATTTTCCATACCCTTTCGTTTTTGTGCGGACAGCTTGCTTTTTGAACAGAAACTAGCTCAAGGATAGCACTAGGTGACTGTAAAATTATAAAAAAAGACAAAAAGAAAGCCTTCTGGGAGGCTTATTTCATGTTATTCTTACGTTCAAGCTTTATTGTTGTGGATAACAAGTGATTGATACTTTCAAGCCTAACACGTGGAAGGATCAAAACAAGTTATAAGAATTTGTACAATCACATTAAATTCAGGCAATAACAGAGATTACGGTTCCAATTAACCTTGGCCTCTTGTCATTGAGATATCTCAGAGAGAATATATTTTTGCCAAACAAATCCTGGGAAAACTTTAACTTCAACGTTGAAGTTGAATACAAGAGATATACTAATAATGATCAATGATAATAAATACATATGGAGGGGGGAAAAGGGTAAAGTAGAAAAATAACAATCGAAGGTTAAAATTTCTGGATTAAAGTATAGTAATAATGAGAATGCCATAATTGGTTATGATAACCATCTCAGATTAGCCTTAACAGGTGCTGTATAAAGCAAATTGCAGTTGTCAGAATGTTTTGATTTTTTCAAGGAAAAGGTTGATTTTCTGCAACATTTGCAATTAATTTTCAGAGCAATTCTCCATAAATATTTCACAAAATTTGCAGCTCAATTTAACCCTGGAACCTAGTTAATCTGGCACATTGCTTTGCCAATGCAAACCCTATTCAAGAGTTAAGATTTAACCCTGGTTAAATAGTTCTCATTATAAAAAGTTGGATTTGCAAGCTAAAAAGCATTTTAAAATGACAAAACTATCCTACAATGTAAAATATCTTATATAAGGAATTTCTAGTAATTTTTCTGGTATACCTAATTCATCCTATTTTAGTCTTGTAACTAATAATTCACTAGTTATCACCTACTATATTAATTTGTATATTCATAATATCACCTCAAAATTAATCATGTTCATTTATCTTGTATGGTTAATTAAAACGGAAAAAAGAAAATCTAACCATGCTTTCTCTGCAATGTGTCATTAACACTAAGATTTGCCATTAATAATCCATCATAGGTTAATATCACCACAATAATCCATCAAATTTAATCACTTTTGCAAACCCAATTATAGTTAAAAAATTTAACCTAGGTTAAAATCTAACCCACCACAATGCCAAGGTTAAATTTGAACCCCATTCAGGAGTTAAAATTTAACCATAGTCAACTTTGTTTTCACTATAAAAAAGTAGGATTTGGGTTAATAATAAAAAAAAGGGCACACTCCTACTTAAATATTAACCAAACCCCCACTTGCCTTTTCATTTTCTTTGTTATTTCAGTTATGCTTACTTGGGCACTTTAGAGCTGAGAGAAAGAGAGAGAGAGAGAGCTCTTCAGAGTTCAGAGTTTCTAATGGGTTTTTGAAAAAAAAAATAAAAAATGAAAACCCATTATGCATTTTGATTGATACAATTTTTCTTCATTTGAAAAGACTCTCCTTTCTATAGGTAATTTCTCATTTTTTAAGCTTTTTTGGGCCATATGATAAAGTTTTGTTTTTTATTCTGTTTTTTGCAAGATTAGCAATCTGGGTACTGCTTTCAAGACTTTAGAATCTAGGGTTTCAGTTTGAAGTTAATTTGCTAATAATTCAAATGAGTGTAATTTGACCGTTAGTTGTTGCTTTAAAAACCCTATCACTGTAGATCCATGAATAACTTTTTGTTTGATCGATTGTAGTGTTTTTGGCTTATTTATTTTACTGTTTGCTAATGAGGTTTTGTTATGTTTTGTTTTTGTGGATGTTTAATTTGAGTTGGATGTGATTCTTGAATTGTTTAGAACGTGAAATGGTGAAGTAAAGACGGGACCTTTTTTAGTTTACATTTTGCGGGCTTGTTGTCTGTTGGCTTTTTTGTTCTCAAATGAATGTGTGTGTGTGAGATAATTTGAGGCTATCTTAGTTTGTTATTGTAAATGCTACTACTTTAGAGTTTGGACTGTTGAAATGAGCTGATAAGGTATCTTAAGAAGGTAGGAATTCTGAATCTGATTGTATCTTGTTATGGATTTGGATCCATAGGAATTTTGTGGGAATGTTGCACGTTGCTTATGTTTGCATTCTTGTGATAATCAAGTTGTTGAAAAGTTTTAATTTAGTATTAATCTAGAGTATTAAAAGCTAAATCTATTATACAGAATTGGTTCTTTATGTCCTGTTGCAAATTGTGATTGAGGTAATGGTAGCTCCGCGAAGGTGGGGATGTGTTATTTTAAGAATAACAAACAAGAGATTCAGATTATCTTTGGAACTATTTGGTGTTGAATTTCAAATGTTATGGTAATGTTCTCGCCATTGTTCGAGAATTTGACACGTTAAGGGAAGATCAGGATTCGAAAGAAACAAGTGTGTAACTTTTATAGGTGATAAAACATTATTTATGTATATACCATGTTTGATCATTTTCTACATATTTCTTTTCCTTGTGTTGATGGTACCTTTTGAAGCTAACTTTTACATCATTTGCCGCTCCTCTAAATGTATGATTTCAAATCATACTATGAAAGCTAAAGATAAGCTTTGTACTTGAGGTAAATTGAAAGTTTCATTTTTTGTCCAGTATCATCGATCCTTAATGGGAAAAAAATATTTTACACATTATGATCTGAACTTTAAAGAATCTGAAAACAACCATCCATGAGACTTCTCTAGATATATGGTTTCTCTGAATCTACAAATTGAGAAGAACAAAGGGAAAAACTAAATTGGAAAAACTGACTTCCATTTGCAAAGTGCATTTCTTATTTAGTCATCGAGATGAAAAATGGTTCTTGTTGAGAGATGGAAAAAACTATTTTAACAACAAATGATTTGAGAAACTACTTTTATTTATTCGAAAGCTGAATTTATTTTCCCTGGTAGTCCAACATTATACGCTTAAGATGGAAAAGGAAGAAATTAAGAATAAAAAATACTCCTTTTCCATCTATATATACATGGATTTCAAATTTATTATTTAACACGCATAAGGTATAGTAGCTCTTGTTTGTGAGGCTTGATACAGAAAGCACTCATGCATTATTAACTAGCCTTTTTTTACTCAAGTAAAAATGTGTTCTGCATGTTGATTATGTTGCCTTTCCATGTCTATGTTTTACATTTGTAAAGGAAGAAAATTGGAAAAGTGTCATTGCCTTGGTGTGTGGCACAGTTACCAAGTGCTGGTTAAGTCTGCATGATGTAGGAATTGTGCACAATAGAATACATAAATCGGGTGTTAACTGCCTCAACATGTCCTCTTATGCCATGATGTTTAGGAGTGTCAAACAATAATAATTCTTTGACATTAGTTTTTAACCCGTAAAATGAATAGTGTTTGTACCTTATTTATTTGTTGGATATTACATAAGCTTTTTTTAGAAAATCGTGTTCTCTCCTTTCCCTGATATCACCATTCACTGTGAATATATATGGTAGGGTTTGAAAGTGCCAAGTATTTCTACTTGTAATTATAAGGGGTAGGGGGGGGGGGGAACCAATGCATACCTGATTGAGATTATATGTAAAGGTTGGACGAGTCACAGGGCCTTCTTGGTTAGATAACATGACTAGGGGGAAGACCTATTTGTTGGGAGGGAAAAATGGAAGAGTTTCGGCAGAAGCTAGTAGTGGACACATTGCATACAAGCACCTGTACAAGTTCAAATGTAATCCTAATGGATCCCTGTTTTGGTGTCTTTAAGGTGAAAAAACATGATCTCTCCCATTCCTCTTTAGAAACTCATAAATATGCACACTCCATTTTAGGATATTCCTGGAAAGACACAGTACCGGTATTCATGTGTCTAGAACTTGGGAGCTTTTTTGTCCAATATCTTGTACTTTATTCTCATTACAATATCCGTGTTTGTGTTTTTCTGTCATCATAATTGTATACTAGATACTTTCTAAAATTCAAGTAGCATGATTATATCCTGTAAGTTGGTGAACCCTGCCTTTCTTTGAAAACCTATGGTGACCCTTACATATGCGCACGCATGTGTGCTTTTGTACATGCACATGTATGATTTTCATTTATAACTGACAGTAAAGAAAAGCGTGCAATGCAGGCAGGTGGCATTTGCCTATATTTTAGTTGTCTGAATTATTTGATATCTATTGTGGTGCCCTATCCTTTTTCTTTGCTGCCCTTTAATATATTGACTTTGTATATATGTTAAGCCATTGAATGTTTTCCCACCATTTTGCATATTCTTAAAATGGAATCAAACCCTTTTGTATATTGTAGATGATGCCCGAAAGGATTTTGTGGGCTTGAAGCATGAGATTCATTGTTAGGCACAAGGACACACAAGAAGTTACTGCTAGGGTTTATGTGTTTCTTTTGATAGGAAAAAGATCACTTAACTTTTCCAATATGAAGTGAATCATGCACATCTATGTTTATAGATCAAATATTCCAATATGAATTAATTCATGTGCATCTATGTTTATAGGTCAAATATTCCAATAAGAAGTGATTCACATGCCTCTATGTTTCATAGGTATTAGGGAATTATATTACACGATGAGTGGTCCATGAGCACTTCTTATTTTATCAAATTATTGTATGTCATGCTGCAAGTTTTACTGACATTTGTTGCTCATATTAGAAGAGACTGAGATTTGTTCTGTCAAATGTTGAAAACTTCTCCTTGTTAATGTCAATAAATGTGATACATTCTAGAGTAAAATAAAGAATTATGTGATTTCTATAAGAGTTATTTTTCTGGAGATTTTTTTTTCGGGAAGGAATAAGAAATTCAAGTACTGTTGGTTGCGATTTGTATGAATATCGTGTTTGTTTTGTAATTATATGGCTACAATAACTGACATTAGATCTCTTCGACATTTATTTTAGTTTAACTTTTTTCTGCATTGAACAGGTGTCAGAGAATTGACAGTGCCATTTGTCTTGAAAAATGAACAACCTGGAGCCGTGGAACATATGACTTGTGGATGAAATCTTAGAAACATTCATATAACCACAAGACAAGGGCTATATTCTAGGACATCGAGATATTATGGAGTGCAACAAAGATGAAGCAGTCAGGGCAAAGGAAATTGCTGAGAAGAAGTTTATGGGGAGGGATTATGCTGGGGCAAAGAAGTTTGCTTTAAAGGCTCAAAATTTGTACCCTGAGCTTGATGGTTTATCCCAAATGCTGACTACTTTTGACGTTCATATTTCTGCAGAGAACAGAACTAGCAATGGAGAAGTTGATTGGTACAGCGTGCTTGGTGCGAACCCCTGGGCTGACGATGAGACAGTCAGAAAACAGTACCACAAGCTAGCGCTCATGCTTCATCCTGATAGAAACAAGTCTCTGGGTGCAGATGATGCATTTAAGCTGGTTTCAGAGGCCTGGGGCTTGTTATCTGATAAGGAAAAGAGACGAGCATACAATCAGAAACTGAGTCCTGCAGAATGGCAGGGGAGAGTATCAACCCAGACTAAGGCTCCCTCTGCCCAACATAGGGAAAATGGCTTTCATAATCACAACAGTACTGTAACTTCGCATACAAGGACTCAGAACAAGAATATGCAGTCGAGGCCCACATTAGTCCCTTCTCCGTCATCTAAAAAACCTGATACATTTTGGACTATCTGCAGTCGATGTATGATGCATTATGAGTATTTGAGGGTTTATCTGAATCACAACCTGCTATGCCCTAACTGTCATCAGCCTTTTTTGGCTGTTGAGAAGGATCCACCTTCAAACGTTCTGAAGTCATCCCAGAATCCAAGACATCATGCTGGAAATAGTAATGCATTTAATTCTCAAATAAATGGTGGTCAAAATTCAGGATCTGAGGGGTTTGGAGTACACAATTCAACTAATGGTCCAAATCTCCAATGGTGTAATTTTGGAGGCAAAATTGCATCAACATCAACCGTTGGTCATGCTAAGAATGTGGTTCAGAAAACACATGACCAGTTGAAGAGAGAGCAGGAGGATGCACCGGCAGCCACTGAATGGGAGAAGCGTTATGCTTCCAAAAGGGTGGGTAATTCTGCTCTTAGAGCAGACCAACTCTTTAAAAGGAGGAGATGTGATGAAACCGGCATGAACAATCACGGAGCTGATGGTTTGAATCAAGCAGTCATTGGAAATGGAGGAGCAGGAATCAGAAATTCATCTGAACCAAGAAGGGGCCAATTTGAAGCACAAAGGGTTCATGGTTTTTCAGATATTCATACCAAGTCCATCACCGGGCGAGAGATGTCCCTTCTCGAGCTTCGAAACATTTTGATGAAGAAGGGACTCTTGGAGGTCCGTGGAAAACTTAAAGAATGGAGCTCAAATCAGGTGAAACTGAAAGAAAGTAAAACACAGGAAAGCTTGGTGAACAATGATGCAAATAAACATAAGAGTGGTGATTATGCTGGCACTTCTTCCAATGGATCTACTAAACAGGCACCAGCACCTTTGTCAATCAATGTTCCAGATCCTGATTTTCATAATTTTGACTTGGATCGAACAGAAAGTTCCTTTGGTGATGACCAGGTCTGGGCTGCCTATGATGAAAACGATGGGATGCCTCGATATTATGCTCGAATTCACTCAGTGATCTCTTTGAAGCCTTTTAAGATGAAGATCAGTTGGCTTAACTCACGAAGCAACAGTGAATTTGGCCTTCTAGACTGGGTGGGGTCTGGTTTTTTAAAAACTTGTGGTGATTTCCGGACTGGCAGACATGAAATCAGCAAAACCTTAAACTCTTTCTCACATAGGGTTGCATGGTCAAAAGGCGCACGCGGAGTTGTTCGCATCCTTCCAAGAAAGGGAGATGTCTGGGCTCTATACAGAAACTGGTCTCCAGACTGGAATGAGGACACCCCAGATGAAGTGGTGCGAGAATATGAGATGGTAGAAGTACTTGATGACTATGATGAAGAACAGGGCATATCTGTTGTTCCTCTTATTAAGGTTGCTGGTTTCAAGGCAGTTTTTTGTAGACATGTAGGTCCAAATGAAATTAGGAGGATTCCAAAAGAAGAGATGTTCCGCTTCTCTCATCAGGTCCCTAATCATGTGCTTACAGGCGAAGAAGCTCATAGCGCTCCGGAGGGTTGTCGGGAATTGGACCCAGCTGCTATCCCTTCAGAATTTCTCCAGGTTGTTACCGAAGCCAGTGAAGCAGAATTGGTGGCAACTGGTAGAGAAGCTGACAAACAAACAATGCAAAGTTTGTCACAAACAGAGGTAAGCCGAATGGTTGATGATGCCTCAATTACTAGGGAGATGATAGGAAGTGAAGATCATGCCAGAGATGATCCAACAGCCATCTCTTCAGAACTTCCTCGGGTGATTATGGAAGTCAACAAAGCACAAATGGAGCACACTGGTGGAAAGGCCTAGGAAGAAATGGCTTGGATTTCTCCACAAATGCAGGCAGTCCTCATGGTGAGGATGCCTCAAAAGGTAAGAGAATTGGGATGATAGAAACTGAAGAACGTTTTCTGAGTTGATACATGAAGGTCAGTACATAGGCCAGCCAAAGCAACTAATACTGTAGCTTATCCTGCAAAAGTTAAAAGTTTGCTAGTGGAAACAGCTCAACATACACCAATATAGGCAAGTTTCTTTTGTTTTGTAAAGCTGATCGGAACTGTAGATGCTTCTTTTTGCCATAACTGGAGATGCTGTAATTGGATCGGAAAATGATCCCGAGTTTTTTGTTTTGTTTTACTGTTATATGGCTGTATAATTTTCTGATGCTTGAACTATAAAGAAGCTCATCCTTGACCAGAGTCAAGTTTTACCAGCATCAATTTCTGTTGTTGAATTGCTTTGCATAATGCTTGAATTTTTTTCATGTACTTTAGACTCCCTATTGTTTAATCCATGCTTAGGCTTCCAAGCAAAATTTTCATTTTCACTTGTTTTGTTGATTGAACGATAATGGTTAGCTCTTCATTTCCTACACACACACACAGTTTGAGCTGTTTGTTTATCAGAGGAAAGCTGCTTCTCTGATGAAACAGCAGTCTTGCTTATAAATGGTTTTTCATGACGTGTATAGTTAACTACAGAATTTGAACACTTTTTTTTCTTCCCTTCCCAATGCATAGTCTCCTGGTTTTCAGTCTACCAAAATAAGAAAAGAACAGTTGTATGGAATGTTTTCCATGTTGATGATCTTGCTTCACAATGCCAATATTGGGTCAACTTCTCCTAAACCAACTGGCATGATCTGCTAACAATCTGCTGTTAGCAAAACCCCAACTGATGCAATTGGTGCATTTGATTACTGTACGTGCATTACCTGCGTTCTGAAGTTAACTAACGTATGTCTAGCGTGTTTATACATGAATGATTACACAGCACGAGTTTCTGGCCGCCAAAGGTCTACGTCGATCCAGGACGGGGATCGGTGTTGACTTGAGTCATGGTTAACCCCAAATCAATCCATGGCTTAGTTATCTTGTTAGGCTGAACCAGGTCTTACAGATAGTTTACTGTGTATAAGCTAGCTTTGACTGAAGTTACCATTTATATTTGGCGTAATTGTTCGATGTAGTTTTGAAACCCAAGCTTAGTCATGATTTGTGCAATTTAGAGATTAAAATCACAGGATGACCTGTTCATTCAATAAACAGGAGGTTTTCTTTTTAAGCATTATCTTACATCTTTTACCCCATTAATTTTTCTTTTTAGAAATCTGAGTATGGGGACGGAATTCTTTTTTCCTTTCTTTTTTATGCAATATCATTGAGATTTTAACAGCTAGTTAATTTTCATACATACATATATATATATATATATATATATATATATATATTCGAGGATGGCATTTAAGAACATATTGGCCTGTCCACCGATATCGGTCACTTTCCATAAAGAATTCCCAGTAATTAATCAGTCTGAATTTCTTGGTTTTGGAGTTCTAAATCAACCGCAAATCACTACCTAAAAGATACTATTTATGTACTTAAACGTTATTGCCAACTCAACATTTCAAATTTATATACTTAATTAATTTGTGTTTGGTAATATAATTGAAAGTATGGTTATAAAATTGCTTTCTTTTTGTGTTCTTATTACACTTTGCAGTCATTCTTGATAGAAATATTAAATGAATAAATCTAGAACATATTAGATTTGAAATCCCTTTTCAGAAAAGCAAAATCTCTTGAAAACCTCATCTAAAAATAGGTCGTTCTTGAATGGCTAAACCAGTCAATTTGACCACTGTGAAGGATAGCATATCTCAAAATCGAATGTTTAACAAGTGGCATTGCCTCTCCTGTTCGTCGGAGACTTCCTATATATTTATGTATGTGGTACTAAATAATTGGATGGAATCCTCACTAAAGTCATTATGAACATGATTAATATTCTCAGTGGATGCTAATTACCGCTTGTCTTCGTTGAAGACACCATGCAAGGAAGAGTTGTCAAGCTGCTAATCAAGGACGGAGAATCTTAGGGCTGTATCAATAATATTAAACACATTTGTTAATTAATCAACAGTACGAAGACACATGCAACTCAATAAATGGCGGAAAAGAGAAGTTTCACGGCAGCAACAACTAATATATAGGTTAATTTCAGGGAATTTCAAAGACCTAGAGAGGGTGCCATTAATTATATTATATCACCTTCAACCTTCAACTTCAACTTCAATGATGCTGCCACTACCACAACCACTCCTTTCTTGTAGTTTCCTTGTCATACATGCTTTGTTTTTATAGTTTCTCTAGAGGGAAACTTGTGGTGGTGGCGATGGTATCTCCCCATGCTTTGTTTAGTGGAGACATGTTTTTGCTCCCCCAAGGGAGACTAGTACTAAGTTAATGATTTTGTTTTGGTCCTATTTGCCTAGAGTTTCAAGGCTTTAGGTATGCTATAATTGAGAGGTCTCTTATTCAAATCCTGGAATCTCTTCTTGCACGCAAGAAATTAATTGTCATTTAATGCAAATTTAATGGACTCAATAATTTAGTTCTTCTCAGAATTGACTTGAAGCTGTTAATATTTTTTATAAAAATATATGAAATATGTTTCGAATCAAGATTTAAACTCTCTCGTGTTCGTTATATTTAAAATAAATGGCTACATACATAATTTTAATCCATGTTTTTATTTTACTAGATCTAGATTCATATGAACATGAGAGAATCAAAATCCACCATGGTTTTAGTTGCTTCTTCATGAGTAAGAAACAGTTTAAATGCCAAATCTTGTAACCATACATACTCTTAATTATATCATATCTCAATTGTTTTCTTTTTATATTTTGGGCTATATATGGCCTATGAGTGAGGAGCAATTTAAATGCCAAATCTTGTAACTATATAATAGAATAAAATGCATTTAGATTTCTCTTACATGCTATGGCCCATGAGTATCAGAGAAGATTTGTAGTATCTCTTCAGATTTTGGAGTATATTCACACGTTTTGTCTTCACTCATTCACCCTTTTCTCTTACTTATATTCGATTTTATCTTCATTTTTTTTTATCTCATTTTAAATTAGGGTAACCATGCAAACCGTCCTTTCTTCTTGGGAATTTTTAATTGGTGGACTTAATAATAGAGACAATCATATTTATCTTGCAATAATAATTCTATCACAAATACAAGGAAAGAATGGATTTATTCCTAACCTAGATTAAAAGAAGATGGTGATCGAGCAGCTTTTGGTAGGTGCATTTAGTTTGAATGCAAATGATTTGTTTTAATCTAGTCACACTACCAAAAAAATTATTAAACATTGACATGGAATATTACATTGGCTTCTATGCTTGATGTCCATCGACATTTTAATTCCTGACATAATTGCTGACGACTTTATGTTGTCGATTAACTTATTGTTGGGTATCGTTAATCCATTGACCAGCTTGTGAATATCACTTATGACATCACCAACAGAATTCCCTACGGAGTTTGATTTCATCACCGAGTCTGAAAACTCCACAACATTTTGTAATTCTCCAACGAAATTGGTTAGGATATCGCTGACGGCATCGCCAATGAAATATTAATTTCTATTGGTGATTCTGTATGTATTTCATTAATTGTTTTTCTTTTCATGTTTACTTATTATAATCCCAATGGCATCTTTTAAAACCAAAAATCACAACAAACAATAAATTAAACAACAAGATTTTATTATATTAATTTAATAGTTAATATCAATATTCTATACAAATATCTTAATTATATTACAAAAACTCATAACAAGATGGAGGTGAAGGGGGAGGAAAAAATCTTGAACTAGGAGGCAGAGGATAATATGTCATAATGTATGCATTATTTTCTCCTAATTCTTCCTATTT
>Ga0325414_1005365_pt1 | contig 13536 bp, 9 predicted proteins | sample PopdelMetagenome_8_FD_206183 | JGI IMG/M metagenome (GOLD analysis project Ga0325414, IMG submission 206183) | Populus deltoides microbial communities from Bellville, Georgia, United States - Leaf-PdKOR-R3 | ecosystem: Host-associated > Plants > Phyllosphere > Phylloplane/Leaf | place: USA...
AAGTAATCATTGCACAAAATCTTACCAAGATATGTGTACAAAGCACTTTTCTTATCCTGATATCTCCTCTATTAGTTATGGGCTCACTCTCCTTATAATCTTAATGTTCAATAAGTCTTGAGGTATTTTTCTCAAGACTAATACTTGATTTTTCTCAAAGTTTTCATTTATAACTAGTTTCATATGACCTTTATATCCTTATTCAACATGCATGATTCTTTTATAAGTTTTTTTCAAATATGAATAGTAAGCATCATAGTTGACTTGTAAAATACATAAGATATTTTACAATATAATGCAAGAATTAAATAAAGAAAACTTGATCATTTAAAGCTGCAATATATGCATATAGAAAATAATCTTCAAGGACAAAGCTTTTAGATCTTGAGAATCATATAATCTCCTTTCATAATTGTAAAATATTATGTTTTCATACTTAAAATGTCTATTCATAACAAGTGTAATCAATAATGATTCCACCTAGCTTGTACATATGCTAGATACAAAATTAGATAATTTTAAGTATAATAATCTTAAATGAATAAAACTAGTATGTTAGTCCCTTAAAATTAGAGTTTACAACCCTTGAGCTAATAGATTGGTTATTGGGTAGTCTATTTGATGCTTAGTTTTCTAAAAAGAAAAGGCGTTGTTACATTAAATTTATTCAGGATAATATGTTAACCAGAACATAGAAGGAGTATCAAATTCATTCTATGATTAATAATTGCAGTTTAGTTTTTGATGTAAAGTGTAACGAAAGGATAAGGGGTTTTTTTATATTGAAAAATAAAACATAACAAGGTTTTAGAAAAAAAAAAACTCATTTTTTATTCATCAATCTTCCTCTTCATCAAAAGGCTATTAGAACCTTTTTAAATGTAAAACTCTAATAATATTGAAATAGAAAAATAAAATAAAAAATATATTAAAATTCTTAAGCTATTTCTAATTTTCTAAATAAACACTTGCCTAATAAATTATAGGTAACAAGTTTTAAGAAATATTAAGATTAAATAAATATTATGATAAGAATAATTAAGTCCAAAATTACTTGATACACATTCTGTATTAGGCTCTCTCACTTAAAAAAAAACATAACCTCTTGTTCACTATCTTAAATTAAACTCTTTATGCCAAAAAAATAATAATAATTGGAATATAATAGTATGATTAATTTTTGTTTAAGATAACTTGTTTTGAACCTTTTTACTTTAAACTTTACATGATTGATAAAATAAGTATGAAGATAATTCACTTTTAAGCTAAAATCTTCAAATCTAATAAAGTCAACAAAATTTACCTCTTTAATACTAGAAAAGCAACAAGAATTCCCTAATAGACAAATTATATCATATTGTGCAGATTTTCATTTCAATTTTAGTAGACTTATTAGTCACTTGCACATGATGTCTTATAGTCGTTTCATAAGTCAATGTTCTTGCACTTTTTTGTCCTTTACTCTAGTCATTAGTTGCTTAATCTAGCTCGTTTTCATAATTAAATATGAAAGTATCTTTGCTATCTACTTCAAAATCTTTATTTAAAAAAAAACCATCTTATTTGTAGATTTTCTTTTCTTACATGGTTTATTGTTAATGAAGTTATTACATAGACCGACAACTTCTTTCATTAATATCTTAGTATAAAAAATAGCACTAAATCTTATACACTCAACATTGTAATCTAACAAAATAAATCCATTTCTTAACTCATGTCTCCTACAAAACAAAATCTTATTAAACATTTTACCTTTTTCTTAAAAAAAATATTATAGATCTATTTACACCATCCAAAAGCTTTTTTTTTAATCTAATCTCAACCACCTATGACATATTCTCTTGTATCAATCTCAAATATTTTAAGCTAGTCTATAAAATTTTAAATACCTAAATATCTATTAAAACTTTCAATATGAACTTTAATGGAAATTGTTTTGGCTTATAATTAAATTTATCATACTTGCTAATGGATTATGATTTATTAGGAATTATTATTTTAAGTGTGGTTATGCGGCTCTTTGGCCAGGCACCATCACCATGGTCTTATCACCCTACCAGACCCAACTTCTCATATACTTGGGTTTATGCATGTGCTGAGCTCAATGCAATGTGAGTTTGGTAACTTTCTAGACCTAATACACTTGGGTTCAACCATGTGCTGAGCCCAAGACAACGTGGGTCTTGAAAGTTGTCAGACCCAGTATAGATGGGTTCATCCAAGGAACAAGTTCAACTCCATTGGGTTCAACTAAGGGGAAAATCTCAGCTCTCATGGGCCCAACTACATTTTGTATCTTACTCTCCCTACATCTCTAGATGTAAAAAATCTCTCAATAACCTATCATATTTATCCCTCATTAATGTATATGTAAGAGATATTTATCTCTTATTAAATGTTATTAGGAAAAATGATACTCCAGCCCCTTCTCTATATAAAAAAAAAGACTCGGTAGCTATCAATATCAAATGGATCCTTCAAGCTCCAGGTTCACAATCTCTTTATTCACAATATTTTTAACATATATATTTTCAAAGTATAATATCTTTAAAATATCATTGCACTTTATTTTTCTAAAATATCATTTCACTTTCTCTCTCTAAAAAGATACATACTCAAGCATATGATAGTTTTTAAATCTACAAAAGATAACCTTTTACGGTACTAACCATCAATCACCTTGGCCTACCATGCCTCAGGTACAAGTTACCAATCACTTTAGCTAGAGATAATGAATCAAATTACTAGAACTAAGAGATTAACTAGTTATCCAACTCATAAATCTTGGTCCTAAGCTACTTGGAGTTTTTGGGACATCATCAGTGGCGTTGTTTGTGGGAACTGATAAAAAAGCTATCGATTTCTTCCTAAAGCTTTCTTTTGATATTTTCAGGCAATTTCATGGCACAAAACCAATATCTACCTAGGCTAGGACATGAGACAAGTCTACTTGTTATTGTGGACACTCCTACCTAATTGGATTTTCAACAACTCATTAGTCAGGTGCAACTTCCAAGAAGGAATTGATTTGGTTTTCTTAGTGCAATAACACAATTATCTTAAGAATGAGCAATACTCCCACGAAGAGATTGTCTTGGTATTCTTAGTGCAATAACACAATTATCCAATGAATGTGCAATACTTCTAGGAAGGGACTTGATCTCCTTAGTGAAATAACACAATTATCCTAGAAATATGCAATTCTCTTAGGAAGAGATTGACTTGCTCTTCCTAGTGCAATATTCCAATTATATAGGAATGTATTCTACGAAGGGATTGACATGATTTTCCTAGTACAATAACACAATTATTCAAGGAATGTGCAATACTCCTAGAAAGGAATTAACTTGGTCTCCCTAGTGCAATAACACAATTATCATAGGAATTTGCAATTGTCATAGGAAGGGATTGACTTGATCTTCCTAGTGCAATAACACAATTATCATAGGAATGCGTAATTGTCATAGGAAGGGATTGACTTGGTCTCCATAGTGCAATAACATAATTATCCTATTGCAATAACATAATTATTCTAGGAATGTGCAATTCTCTTAGGAAGAAATTGACTTGATCTCTTTAGTGCAATAATATAATTATCCTAATGCAATAATACAATTATCATAGGAATGTGCAATTCTCCTAGGAAAGGATTGACTTGGTCTCCCTAGGATAATAGTTCCATCACTCTCTAAGGGATTAACTTGGTTTCCCTAGTGCAATAACACAATTAACCTAGGAGTGTATAATTCTTTTAGGAAGGGTTTGACATGGTCTCCCTAGAGCAATAACCCTACCACTTTTCAAAGGATGAACTTGATCTCCTTAGGCTCACCCTCCTTAGGTTCTGCATAGCCACTTAGAAATTTTCTAAATATAAGCTCACTCTTTTTGGGCTCCACATAGCCAATTAAAAATCTTCTAAGTATAGGCTCACCCCTTTCCGGTTCCACCTAGCCACTTAGAAATTTTCTAAGTATATGGCTCCCCTCCTAGAAAAATCTTCTAAGTATAGGATTACCCTCCATAGTTTTATTTACCTATTAGAAAATTATTCTAAGTACGAGTTCCTTTATGTTTCTCTAAATTCTTTTTCAAACATGGTGCATACCCTTACACACGGGATTTATGGTATATCACATGGGGTTTCAACCATAATTTTGAAACCCGGCCCGGCAGGTTGACCCGGGGCTGGAACCGAGCTAGGTTGAAGAAAAAATAGGACAAGGAAAAACCCAGTGTGACCCGGTTGACCCGGTTGTAACCCGTTGACTTTTGTTTTTTTACTGAAACGACGTTGTTTTGAATTTTTTTTAAAATTGACCCGGCCGACCTAGTGACCCGGTCAAAACCCGGAACCCGAGCCTTGGACCGGGCCGGGTCTGAAATCTATGGTTTCAACCACCTTCTTATATGAAAAAATTATTAAACTTGTCGTCCCGAGCATTTTTACAAGACTTTGTGTATAAATATCATAAAGACTTAGGGGGCTATTAATGGACCAGAATTTATCGTTTTGAGTGTGACTTTGTGGCCCTATGGTCATGTAGCCCTGTGGCCTTATGACTCTTTGGCCAGGCACCAACACTATGGGTTTGTCACCCTATCAGGCCCAACTCTTATATTTACTTGAGTTTAACCATGTGTTAAGGCAATGCAAGTTTAACAATTTTCCAAATCCAATACACTTGGATTCAACTATGTGCTGAGTCTAAACAACATGGGCTTGACAACTTTCTAGACCCAATACACTTGGGTTCAACCATGTGTTAAGCCCAATGCAATGTAGGCCTGGAAAGTTGTCAGACCTAGTATAGTTAGGTTCAACCAAGGGACAAGCCTGGCTCATTTAGGCATAACTAAGGAAAGAGCCCAACTTTCTTGGGTTTACTAAGGGGAAGAACTCAGCCCTCATGGGCTCACCTATATTTTGTATCCTACTCTTCCTACTTCTCTAGGTGTATAAAGATATCCGAATGACCTACCATATTTATCCCTCATTAATGTATATGTAAGAGATATTTATCTCTCATTAAATGCTATCAAAACAAAATAACACTCCAGCCCCTCCTCTCCATAAAAGAACAAAACTTGTGGGCTATAAATATCTCTTGGATCTTTCAAGCTCCTGATTCATAATCTCTCAATTCTCAATATTTTTAGCATGTATATTTTCAGATTATATCTTTTTAAATATCATTGGACTTTGTCTGTCTAAAAAGATACTTTCTTAAGCATACGAGAGTTCCTAAATCTATAAAAGGGGACCTTTTGCATGTACCAATCATCAGCTACCTTGGCCTGCCAATCCTCAGGTACAAACTACCAACCACCTTGGCTAGGAAGAATTGATAAGATTACTAGAATCAAGAGATTAATTAATTATTCAACACATAAGCCTTACTTGAATTTTAGAACATCATCACTTACCTCTATTATAATCTTCAGTTAAAATTTCATAAAAAGTAGGAACAAGACTACAAATAAACTAACTACAAACCTTTTTCACTAGTAAAACACCCATTATAATCATGATATTTGTTGGCATCTAACATTAAGATGTCGGTATCTTTTTCAATTCTTGTGAAATTAACATCAATTTTGCTCAAAGTGACAGTCATACCTCTATTTTAGATTTATCAATGTCACATTATAGACTTGCATAACACCCCAGAAGGCTTGTATTCTTTGAAGTATGTTATCGGGATGGTTGCTAACACTTTGTCCACCATGCAGGTCAATCCAACTCCGATATGAACTGACATAGCTTATAACGAAAGGATACATGTCATGCTAAAAAAACTCTAAAAAAACACATACACCAAGGTTATAAAAAAAGCTCACAAAATTTAATTTTTATTTGTCAATAGTCTTTTTTGTATCGAACAAATATCTATTACAAGTTTACAACCCTTGAAAATAAAAAAATCCTAATAATACTTAATATAAATATAATAAAATAGAATCCTAGAGTTATCATTAATTTTGTAAATAATCATTAGCCTCATTAAATAAAAGTAATAAATTCCAGAGAGTTTTAAAATTAAATAAATATTACAATAAAAATAATTAATCACAAATTCTTGTGATACACATTTCATTTGAGGTTTCTCTTTTAAAATATTCATGTTAATTGAAAAAAAAAAAGTTCAATATCGAAGGAAGTTCTCTTATCAAATCAAACCCAATTTTTTTTGTGAATATAAATTAATAATATTAGAATCATGTCCTCCTCGTACCCGTTTTTCTCACATTATCAAAAAATTACAAATTTTATTTAGTAAAAAGCTAAATGTAAGGAATTCATGAGATCTCGAATAGTGAGTATTTATTTAATGATTTGCTCCTAAAGTTGAAAAAAAGATAGTGTTGCATTCACGATGCCTTACTTCACTCTCTTGTGCATTTCCTATCTTAGTTAAAAATCAAATTTTATAACATGATACTTATGTATTTAGTTGTCTCGAACCCGAACTCTTTTAGTACACTTATATATTATTATAGTTGTCTGAAAATAAATTACTCAAAGCTTTGAATCGTTAAGCCCAACTATTTAACTCGATTGATTAAAGTAATATTTTTTCTTCATAAAATTAAAAAAAAATAATAAAAAAAATTTCTCTATGGTAAATAAATAAATAGCTGGACAAAGAAAAATTAAAATAATAACAATTTAAGCATAAATTAACAAATACAACTTAATTTAATTTCTTTTCCTTTGAAACATAGTAAAAACGTTTCACGTAAATAAAAGAATTTTAAAAAATATTTATTTATAAATAAATAAAATTTTCACTTTTTTACAATTTTTTATTTTTTAATATATATATGTATATATTACGTCTTTAATCAACTTTTTCCTTTTTTTTTTCTTGAAATTAGAACAAGGTGACATACATCCCTCTCATTTAAAAAATTAAAATTAACAAAAACTTGGATTGATTATGGGAAAAAAAAATCTATTTATCTAATATATTAAACCATAAAAAACCAATTATCCAAATTAAAACCATAAAGATGTTTTTATAAAAATTTGATACTAAAAACACATCTAGTGTTATCAAATTAAAATAACCATCTAGGTAGTGACCCGGTGGTAAGAGTTTGGGACCAAAAGGTTTGCTCCCTCTGCGGTCTCAAGTTCGAGCCCTGTGGTTGCTCATATGATGGCCACTGGAGGTTTACATGGTCGTTAACTTCAGGGCCCGTGAGATTAGTCGAGGTGCGCGCAAGCTGGCCCGGACACCTACGTTAAACTAAAAAAAAATTAGAACAAAAAACACATACATAATATCCGAGTAATCATTGTAAAAATAAACTATAATAATGAATAGATAGAGATGTAAATATGTACATAAGAGTTTGATTTTTTGATATTTATACCTTATTAATTATTTTTTAATAAAAATTAAATAATTATAAATTATTCATCAAGTTTTTGAGTATTCATGTAAGTATTTATAATCTAACTATTATTTAGTATTCAATAAAAATAAAATAGTTAATATATATGTTTAAAGTGTGTGTGTATTAAATTATAAAACTATAAATACTATACATGTGTGTTTTATATCTATATTGAGGTATGTATATATCATATTATATAAAAAAACCCTAAAAGTTCTACAAATATATCTATACGATGTAAATATATATTTTGAGTTAGGTTTGGATGAATTTTAAGTTGGATTTGATAATATACATATTTTATCCATTATTCATAAAGTAAGATAATCATAAAAAAAAATTTATTTTTTAAGTCGCATCTATATTTTTCAAGTTCATATTAAATTGTGATTCCTTATAAAGAGATCTTAATCTAATCCTAAATTTATAAACTCATTTTTAGTTAAGTCCCAAACTTACAAATTATTTTAATTAAGTTCCAAATATTGTTTTTTTTAAAAAAATTCTTAATCAAGTCTTTTGTTAATGTTTATCAATATTTTTATCAAAATCTCTTAAATCAATGCGTTTTAGTGCATAAATATTCATATTAGATAGAAAATGTTAATGTTCATTAATTTTTCCATCAAATGTTTTTTTCAAAACGACACTATTTTAGTGTATAAAAATATGCAAAGTAGGCTTAAACTATGAAAGAAACAACATTTGGGACTTAATTGATAAAATTTATAAGTTTGGGATATAATCGAAAATGCATATATATTGAGGTTTTCCCTTAGATAATACTAAAGAAGAAGTAGAGGAGCAAAAAAGACCGCACGTCACAACACAAGGTTGAAGCAGGCAGTCAGTCAGTCAGACAGTCAGTCAGTCCACTCGTATGTCCGGTTTTCTTGCTTTCTTTAAACCCCGCGAAAATCTCCTCCACTGTTAAAAATCTCTCCTCTTCTTGACGGACTGAATTCGACGGCTCCGATATTTTCTTCAGAAATGAAGCAAAAAAGCGAAAAGCTTTACACTGCCAAGCAGATAACCTCTGCTCTGATCGCCTTCATTTTTATTCTGGGCTTGCTCTGTCTGTACTATGGATCTTCTTTTGTTCCTGCTCTCTCCAGATCTGAAGGCGAACATGACGGCACGGATCCTGTTCTCGGCGGGAATATCCGGGATTTTGATGATTTGTTTGAGGACCAAGAACATAACCCAGAAGTCCCCAAAAGCATTCCTGTATGTTTTCCCTATTAATTACTAAAAAATATGAACTGGGTTTTGATTGATTTTGTGTTTAAGCATTGTTTTGTTAGTATTAAATTGTGCCGAAGTATGTTTTCTTCTTCTTAGCATTTTGTTAATATTTAATTGTGTCAAATTACGCATTTTTGTTTTTATAAGTTTGTGAAAGTAATGATTTTTAGATCAACTTATTTGTTATTTTTGTGTGTTTTGGTCGGCTATTACAGATCTGTGATATAAAACACTCAGAGTTGATACCATGTTTGGATAGAAACCTTATCTACCAATTGAAATTGAAGCCAAATTTGACTTTAATGGAGCATTATGAAAGGCATTGCCCCCCTCCGGAGCGGCGTTTTAATTGTCTTATACCACCTCCTATTGGTTACAAGGTTTGTGAGAGTGTTCTTGCTGGTGTATGTGTTTGTTTAATTTTTGCTTTGCAGTTAGTTTTGATTTGGACGAAATCAATCAATTTTTAGAATTCCAGATCCCTATAAGGTGGCCGGAGAGTAGAGATGAGGTTTGGAAAGCAAATATACCTCATACACATCTCGCGCAAGAGAAGTCGGATCAGAATTGGATGGTAGTGAATGGGGAGAAGATAAATTTTCCTGGTGGAGGAACCCATTTTCATGATGGAGCAAATAAGTACATTGTTTCTCTTGCTAGGGTAATACAATATCTTGATCTTCTGTTTTGTTCGCTTAAATGTGTTATAAAGTAAGTCTAACCAAGCTTATGTTTTATTTTTTTGCTGGTACAGATGCTTAAATTTCCCAATGATAAACTTCACAATGGTGGGAATATCCGAAATGTTCTTGACGTTGGTTGTGGAGTTGCAAGTTTTGGAGCTTATCTTCTTTCCCACAGCATTATAGCTATGTCCATTGCACCTAATGATGTACATGAGAATCAAATACAGTTTGCGCTGGAGAGAGGGATTCCTTCAACTCTTGGTGTCTTAGGCACTAAAAGACTTCCTTATCCAAGTAGATCATTCGAACTGGCTCACTGTTCTCGATGCCGTATTGATTGGCTCCAGAGAGATGGAATCCTCTTGTTAGAACTTGATAGATTACTAAGACCTGGAGGGTATTTTGCCTACTCCTCTCCTGAAGCCTATGCACTTGATCCAGAAAATCGAAGGATCTGGAATGCAATGCATGACCTTTTAAGAAGAATGTGTTGGAGGGTTGCTGTGAAGAAAGATCAGACTGTTATTTGGCAAAAACCATTGGGTAATGGCTGTTACTTGAAGAGGGATCCTGGGACGCAGCCCCCGCTATGCAGTACTGGTGATGACCCAGATGCAACTTGGAATGTGCACATGAAGGCCTGCATAGCCCCCTACTCAGCAAGTAAGTAGCGATAGAGTGTACATTTACAGAGCAGAAGTCACTGGATTTGTTTTGCTGATACTCTCATCTTTGGTGGAATTGCTAACTTTGTTTGGATACTGGGAATTCAGATCAACATACACATAATTTAAAACATTATACTCTATAACTGGGCCATATGACGTAATATAATCAGATAAAGAAAGAAAAGTCGATACCCTTGATTGGGTTGAAGTATGGATACATTTTGAGAATAGATTCTTTGGTTTGCACCTAATACATGAAAAATGACTATGAAAATGCTGTTTATTGCTCTTCTTTTTTTTAATGACCTTGTTAAGAGTCTAATTTACTTGTCACTGTTTTTAAGCCTTTTTAACATTTCAGTTAATCTTTTTTCCAGTTTCTTAAACTTGCCATTTATCCACAGAGATGCACAAGGAAAGAGGAAGCGGGCTAGTTCCTTGGCCAAAGAGGCTTACTGCAGCACCCCCTCGGTTGGAAGACATTGGTGTCAGTCCTGAACAATTCCATGAAGACACTGTAGGTTTTTCAAGTTTATAGCATCGCAGAAAAATGATTTATATTGCTCCCCCCCTCCCTCGTTTTTACTATTATGATACCCTTCAGCAAATAAATATTCCTGTGGTGCAGAACATTTGGCAATTTAGAGTGAATGAGTACTGGAAGCAGATGAAATCTGTTGTACGGAAGAATTACTTCAGAAATGTCATGGATATGAACTCAAACCTTGGGGGTTTTGGTGCTGCTCTCAAAGATACAGATGTCTGGGTGATGAACGTTGCTCCAGTCAACATGTCTGCTAGATTGAAGATCATTTACGATCGTGGCTTAATTGGAACAGTTCATGATTGGTATGCATTTAACCAACCTTATATATATATCTCTTGAGGCTCACCTTGGTATTAGTGTCAACAATTTGTACTGATGTAGGATTTCTAAGTTCTCTATCCTGGTTGCTCTATATCTATAAACTAGAGCTCATTTTCTGTTCATGTGTCATAGATAAAATATTAATGGTCTTGTCTGAAGAAACTTGATCCATTGACAATAAATTGACTCATAAAATAAAGTATTTATGTAATGCATGTATTATGGTGAATAGCAAAATATTTGTTTCTAGCACAAGCTGTCAAAAGGCAAAGAATTTGAACTTTGTGTTTCACTTTTGGAATGATTTTATGTGAAAACTCCAATCGCCTGTCTGGGTGATGATATGAATTCTAATGGGACATAGCATAACCGAGACTCACTCTTAACTTTCTCCCACTGTATGTTGCTGTCTTGGTCGCTCAAGTAGGAGGACTGCTTTAATTAGGATTTGAAAAGGATTTTGCATTGATCATCCATATAATTATCTTGATACCATGTTCATCCATGATTGCTTTCTGCTAATGAATTTCTCTATGGTGCACTTGAACAAATAAATGGTTTTTAACTACTGTATAGTGCTCCTCTTCTTCCAAGCTCTCTCATTAGTGCCACTCTTGTTTTCGAGTTTCTAAATGACTTTCACATAATATAATTTATAGGTGTGAAGCATTTTCTACATACCCACGTACATACGATCTTCTTCATGCCTGGGGAGTATTTTCTGAGATTCAGGAGCATGGGTGCAGTGTGGAGGATCTATTAATTGAAATGGATCGGATTCTAAGGCCTGATGGGTTTGTCATAATAAGAGACAAGCCCTTAATTATAAACTATATCCGAAAATTTGTGACTGCCTTAAGGTGGGATCGTTGGTTATCAGAGGTTGAACCAAGGAGTGATGCTCTCTCCTTGAGTGAAGAACGAGTTTTGATTGCCAGAAAGAAGTTATGGAGAGAAGGGGTTTCAGCAATGTGAGCATGATGACAAGGTGATGCTCTTATCAATTCTTTTTCTTGGAGGACATGCCAGTCAGTTAGGTTGTGTTCATTTTGTATTCCTTGTGAAACTTGAATTTCAATGTTAATTCAGTTAGCTAAAATATTGTGTGTAGAGTAGCATACTCAAGACTAACAAATTGTTTTTCAATTGCGTTGAGTAGTTTTGCAAAAGATAACAGGGAATCTTCTCTCTGCAAATTTGGTTTTCTTATCCAATTGATCAATACAATGTTGATATATTTGTGTTCCTTTGAAGGTGTTCAGCTACATGTTTGGAAGTTTCTAACCACCGAAGAACGTATGGGAAGCCAGGCCCCGTGTTGTGTCGTCATTTTTAGAGTAAGCTTCCCTATCGGCTGCAAAGGAGAAGAAACCACGAGACAGATGATATATTGGTAGAATATCCCAGCACACAGGAGACAACACAGCTTTGGAGTAGTTCCAAACTCCCATGGGAGAAAAAGGAGAAACCACAATCTTTCATGAACTATTAAAACTAGGAGATGATGTTCTGTATTTATTCAAATGTCACTACTAAACATCACAGCTAACCTTTGGAACTTTTATCCCCCAATATTTTGCATCAACTCTTTCCCCTTTGATTCCTTTTCTTTAAACCTTCATTGCTTAATGATTTATCTTTCAGTGTTTATGCATGTTGCCTAGAAAATAGTAGCCTACAAATTACATGATCGTTGCCTTGATTTTAGCCATTGTGGAGCAGGCAAACCCAATTTTCTCTTGCTATATGACCTGCGATGTTCTGCGGGTCTGATAAAAGAAAAATTCAAAAAAAAATAATGTTTGATTATCGTAAGCATGTTTTAAAAAAAATAATAAAAAAAAACAATTTTGAAAGAGAAAAATTAATTCTGAATGATAAAAATATAAAAAGGAAATAAGCCAAAAAAAAAAAAACAATGCAAACATGTGTTAACCTATACTAACCTCATATCATAGACTAATATAAAAAAGACTATTTGATTAGAAACATTAAATATAGAAAAACTACAATTCTTAATATAACAAATATAAATAAAAAATAAAAAAAACCTCACAAAAGATTCTAAAAGAAAAGACAATAATTAAAAGCCAAGAAAAAAGTTCGAGTTTACTTTGATTAACCCATCAAACTCATATGTTAGATTATAACCTTAAAAAAATAAAAATAAAACCAAGAAGCCTATTCTATAAAAATAAATAAATAAATCAATGTCATATAATGAGATAAAAAAAAATAATTAAAAATAATGATTTGAACCCATGTTTTTTTTTGTGTTTTTTAAATTATTGTGAAAGGATAATTTACCAATGTGAAACCTAGATGCGTCTAAGTCTCGAAACACAAGCCCACACACTTGGTTTCTTTTTTAATTTCTTAATGGGAGATACAACATAATTATAGCCTGTTCTATTTGTTTTTTTTTTATAAAAAAATTGGTGAACATCACATCGTCTGTTTGGGCAGATGATGTGTCATCCATCTGTCATCTTTTATGGTCATGCAAAAATTAGGTTTCAAGTTTTGGACCCCTAAAAACCCATATTTCAACCATTCTTTTTACCTAAAAACATGAAAACAAATCTTATAACCCTATATAATCCTGTTTTTAGCAACAAAACATATTCTAATTAGTCTAAAAATTTAAAATCAAATTAAAAAAAAA
>Ga0325414_1005366_pt1 | contig 13535 bp, 15 predicted proteins | sample PopdelMetagenome_8_FD_206183 | JGI IMG/M metagenome (GOLD analysis project Ga0325414, IMG submission 206183) | Populus deltoides microbial communities from Bellville, Georgia, United States - Leaf-PdKOR-R3 | ecosystem: Host-associated > Plants > Phyllosphere > Phylloplane/Leaf | place: USA...
AGTATTCAACAAGTGGGCAATGCCCCTATGTTCTGGCCATCCATGCATCCACGGGAAGCCGTTTCATTGCCAGCTTTCTTGCATCTTTGTGAGTTTTCATCATGCACATTATGGATTTTGACCATCCAAAACATGTGCTTGTTCTTTTTTCTGAGAAATTTTTCATCTTTTATTAATTACATAAACACAAACCTTGCGAAGTTTCCGTGCAATATTTGATCACATGATTCTGTAATGCTGAACTAGGGACAAATGGCATCGCTAGTATGGTTTATGTTATGAAAGACCTAGTAAATATGGCAGAACAAAAGGCAATTGTCAATAGTGAAAAGATGACAGTGATATAACAGGCACGAAAGCAATAACATGACAAAGCTGGCTCTACAAGTACTAAATCAATAGAGAAACGGGCACCAGCTAACAAGACGCGGAAAACTTCTATCTGGTACCCCAAATTATCACAAAAAGACGCGTGTTCTTCTCAAGAGTCCCTGACATTGCAAAATCACGGATTCCATATCCTAGCTGCAAGGGCTCTGAGCATTGTCTACATTTGACATTGTGGGGTTTTATTGTGCACAGGCTTTTCATCCATGTAATGGTCAAAGAGGGTTTCATATTTGAGCAGCATGGGATTGCTGCATAAGCACCACATAGCGTTCTTCCCTTAAGCCTGCAAATTTTTAACTGCGAAGTTAGGATCAGCATGGGATACTCCTTTATTGCTTTTTAACTAATCACACTCAGAAGAAAGCTGACATTTACTCCTCTTTTCCAACAGGAGAAACGTGTATTATTTCACTGAGCACGTGAGTAACATACAAGAAATTGAACTGTTAAGAACAACCATACCATGCATTTTTCATTATGTAAAGTGATTATTAGAAGACAGAAATCTAGAAGACCGTATCATTACATCACATGACCAGATGAAATGACTGGAGTTTGTAAAATTCTCGAGGACTCGGTACAAAATTGCCCGAGTCCCTGCATCTCTCTCTTCATCACAAGACGTTGAACACACCATTTACTTCACCCATACTAGCAATGCTGAACTACCATGAATCCCAAGTTTATTTTCTAATAAAGATAAACCAATTCCACCCAGAAGATATAAGAAAAGAGATTGGAAGAGAGAAATACACAAGTTATAGACATTCTACATCATTCAACCGAGTAATTTGTCATAGAAAATTTGCGTCTGTTACAATAAGAGATTGTTTAAATGTCTCTTCTGGAAAGAGTGATGCTATTTACCTACTTATTAAGTGCCAGTGCCAATTATCGTATTTCAGCATTTCTTCTCCATCATTCCTCCATAACATATGGTGACGGCCATGGTGGCATTTAGATGATTAGAACGCCCATTCAGAATATCAGATTTAGTGAATTCACATCTATGCCTGTCCACTTACCTATAATAATGTCTAAAGAAAACAGGGAGATGTTGCCGGAGTATTTCAATCTACGTAACTATCCACCATTCTCAGAGGATTTACACATGATAAATTGCTTTTTCTTAGCTTTGAGTAATGTCCGCTTTACAGAAGTCCTGAATAAAATATTGTCTGAATATCCAATCCTATGAAAACCTTTTCTTAGCTATAAGAATTTGTCTAATTAATGTATTTGACTGGAAAATGTTAGTGGTATCCAATGCAGGCTATCGCAGATGTAGAATTCCATAATAAACACAAGATTAACAAAAGAAGATTAACCTACAAAGTACCATACAACAGGAGCATGAAGGTACAGTCAACCAAGGTCCAGAATACATCATGACTATATAGTTCATATTTACATCATTTCTACGGATGATAAATCAAATGAGTTTAAAACAGAAAAGGAAAAGCATCAAAAAATTTACTGCTAGAAATCTTAACAAAATTAAACTGGTAACAACAATATATATGGCACAAACTTATGTGAATCGGCAAATTACTGTTTCACAAGGACAGTGGCAGCTGTGACAATAATAGGACCAACAAAAACCAAAAAGCATAAATTGTGTACCATAATCTTGTTGGGTGAGTTGCAAGCACAAGAATGGATTTACAATTTTGATGGAAATATTATAATATTATAATTACAGAAAACAGATGAGAAAACAAGGATCATAATTTGTTTCAGACATGGAAAATACTTGTATGCTTTGAATTACTGAAAACATGCATATAGGAAAGCATATCCATACATTTAAATATAAACTTGTTACACTCTATAGAAACTGGTAGAGGAAATACCTTCTTAGCTTCCTTACTAATCTATTTAGCATCAACTTGGTTGAAGGACCACATGCTGCAAAATAGAAGTACAAGATGAAATTTTCTAGATGCTTCAAGTGGTTGCAAGAATAAAAGGCTTTATCAAACTGAATGCATTTTCCACAGCACATATCATGTTAGTACCTTAATTTGTGTCCTATTGTATGTGTAAGTGATATGAACAGAACCATCACTAGCCTGGATAACCGCTGGATATGAGAATTCCATATCCAGTTTTTCCGCTAGTGTAATAACATCCTGCCACGAGTCACCATCATCTTTGGACACAGCAACTTTAAGCACGCCCCTTGAGATTGTATTGTAAGCGAGCAAGACAGGACCATCTTTTAGTTTAACCCCATCAATACCTAATGTAAAAACATAGTGTCAACCACAACTTATATGAGGTAGCAAAGAAGGTAGAAACCATGGGATCATGATCATTTTTTCTCTCTCTTGAAATAGCATTTTCTAGTTTTAGAAAAGAAAGCACGAGCAAATTGATATTGCAATCTTGTCTTATAATCTAAAAAGAAGCCCCAACCAGCGCTGTAGTTGATGAGCTGATGGTGTTAACAGTCCTACGAATCCACCTCACTCAACTATTGTGTGGGATTCAGGTTCTCTGGCCTATGTCTTACAGTGTGCAAAAGTGGAACAATGCATAACTCATTCCCAACTACAAGTCAAATTTTCCTGCAGGGAGTGTGCTCTTTCACAAAGGTGCAAGATCTAAAAGGGAGACGTTGTATGCTCCAACAACTGCTTCAGGGTTCTCTTGCCTATGCCTTATGGTGTGTAAAGCAGAATGTGGCATGCCTCGTTCTCAACTGTGTCAAATTGTTAAGCATGGTGTGCACTTTTTCATGAAGAAGCATGATTTAACAGGGAGAGCTTGTGTGCTTCAACAATAGCGAGTCGCATTTTGAGAGAAGCAATTCTACTCTTGTTTGAAACTCAAATTTTATTTCCTCTCATATTTAGAGTCAATTCCAAGTTCCAAATTAGATGTCGGATGTGAATGAGAGAGGTCTTGGATACATTAAATGTCAAGCATGAAGATTCTAACAGCAACTCCAGCCAGCTTTCTTGCTACAATTGCCTATGATATGATCGAGTATAATGCATGTTGCATTATGTCTAGTGATAGAAATCTGACACTTGTTATGGCTAACCATGAAAACTAAGATGGGCTAAATATAATTTTCAAAATCTGATTAAGATACATTTATTCAACTAAACATTAACAAACCATTTATATAACACCATGAGAAGATGCAAGCTGCCACTCCAACTCTGGAATACTAACCTGAGTTTGGGTTGGGGAGTTCAGTGGGTTTTGCATAACCCCAGGTCATACCACCATCATAGGATTCTGACATACAAACTCTTCCAATGTCATCAAACGAACGCAATAAAACACGAAATGTCCCATCTGCAGTCTGGAATGGTACTGGTTGAATCACACTAAGAGATGTATTTTCAACGTATATTGGGCCATGCTTTCTCCATGACCTACCTGCATCTGCAGTCACCTATTCACACAAGTCAAAAATATGTCAAATGTCAATACCAAAACAGCATTAGATTCCAAGTGCTCAAGCAAATGAGTTGTTACAACCTCCATCCATGCACCCCAAGAATTCCAACTTTCTACAGATGATCCACAGAGCAAGAGCCCATTTTCCAACAAGATTGGCTGCACAAGGGAATCACTTATTTTAAGGGAATCATAATAGCAACAATCAAGCTTCATTGTTGCTGATATAACTAGTGTACTTGAGTCATTAGACAATATATTCTGATGTTTAGAACCACACCTTATTCTTTGACGGTCCTAATATGCCAGGAGGAAGTTGCTCTCTCTTTGACCAAGTAACACCTTTGTCATAAGACCGCTTCATGCATCCACTCCATCTGAGATTTAGCAAGTTAAAAGTAAGTAGAAGCAAGACAAGTGCTCAGTAGCTAGTAGCTAAATCTATTATCATTTCCAAAAGGAACTTTATAATGTAATTTAACATATAAAATTACATTCCAAAAGTTTAATTTTTTTTACTATGATAAGAACACAAATACATCCAAACCCAGACAGCAGGTAACTGCAAAACTGAGTGGTTATTATATAGCAAAGAGGGCAAGTTATATCTCTGACTAGTGTTCAGCTAGAGCCTCTTGGAAATCTTTTACGACACATGAATGCATGAAAGATTTAGCCTCTGTAGGGCCTGTTGACTCAACACCCCTAGTTGCAGCAGTGGTGGCAGCCCAATGGCAGCTTAGGGGTCTGCTAAACACTCTTGGAAACCACAATGGCCTTTTTATCTCATTCTAAGTGGTTCAAAACTGATTTTGGAAAAAACAGAGACAGTTGCTTTTGCCACCACTCAACATCAACAGCAGAGCCAATATATCCAGTTGATTAAATTTAACTCTCGAACCATATAGAGCCAATATAAGTATGATAGAGAAGAGAATTCATTGGTAATAAATTCCAAAGTAGTTTGGAGGATGAAGTTACTTAAAGCAATCCTCAAATCATATGGCTAGGCTTATGCTTATATCCACACCTCCTAATACTAAAAATATTGGGAGTTGTTAATACTGTGTTGTCATGAAACAGTCCTCTCTAGCTGTCCCAGACTCCCAAAGTATCTAAAATCTTAAATTTTATACTGAGAGGAGCAATGTTGTAGCTCAAAGTGCAATTTTGTTTGTATTTCAATTCTCTATAATCTTATGGATAAATAGCAGCATTCACCAACAATTCCACAGAATTGCACAGCAATACACACAATTACAGTGAATTCAATGCTTAAAATATATGGAATGAAGAGAAGAATAAACTCCTAGACATTGTAATGTAGAGATGAAAGAAGAGGCAGTTTCATGAAGTTAATAGTGGACTAACACGGCCACAAGCATATACTTGGTGTGACTCAGTAATCAGGGATCCAGCAAATTCAATGACTCCTGGGGAAATGGCATATCTATATAAAATGTATATCAACTTATGGAGTTATGCGCTTCAAACTAACATAATCATAAACATTCATCAAAACAGCAAAGCTTCCTGAGTTCACTATTGCTCTAAATTTCAACTTCTGCTTTTTTGTCCTTGTTGATTAAAAGTGAACGGTGCTAGAAGATGACTTTCAGTCACTTGATTTCTAGTTGTGTTTTTTTCTTTACAGAGGAGAAATTTATAGATGTGTAAATTTAGCAATTCTGTATTATGTTGAGAGTTACAAAGGTTATTTCTCCAAAGTCATGCAAAAGAAGTGGGCAAAGATCATGAATCAAACTTCAACTGTTACCTTAAAACACCTTTCACACCAAAAAAAAGAAACCGCACAAACATACATGCTTGGAATCTGACTATCCTACCTTACTTTTCCCTCTGACACCGTGAACCAAACACCACCTAAGAAGAAGGATAGAAAACTCGGAGTCCTCTATGCTAAACCATCATAATCTACTATGCTCTTGAATCCACAAGAACAAAGAATTATGAAAACTTTATCCATTAAACGGCTCACTTCACATCAACCATAAATACTTGGAATCTAAACTTACTAGGCTTACTTTTTCCTCGGATACAGTAAAACAATACTAAGGACAGAAAACCAAGAATCTACTGGGCTAAACCTTTCAGATCTACAAGGACCACTTCTTGATTCTACAAGAACAAAGAATTATAAACACTTATTCATCAAAACAGCTCCCATCACAGAATATGTGATTATACAATCACATTAAGTTCCTAAAAAGTCATAAAATACTTATGGAAACAAAAATCCTACTACAATAGGATGCTGAATAGCCTGGAATAGTATAAGCACACCAAAATTCTCAGAGGTCCTAAAACATTTAAGCAAACAAAATCCTGATTACAATAAGATACTAAATAGTCTAAGAACAGTGTACTCTTAAATAAACATGATTATAAATTATTGACAGAAGTGGCCATCTTGTATGGCATCAAAACTTTTTTTGTGTTCAATTTTCCCAGAAGGATTATGAATTCACAAATTTAACTTTTCAGTCACTTTAATGTGGCATAATTTTCTTATGCAGAATGTATGGTGTCAAGACAGACTTGAATAATGTATACCATTCTGTGTTCCATGCAATATACAAGGTCAGAACAACCTTTCGTGTTTTTGAAATCAGATGAAAACATATGAATTTAGCAACAACCAACACACTTGAACACTATTTAGGGAAGCTTGACTACAAAAATTAACAGTTTAAATGGAAAACAATTGAGATTGGAAGTTTTACTTTTGGACCTCTTGACCAACTTTATAGAACAGAAGCAACTCCTCTGATGCCAGTTTGAATAGCACAGGGTTCCACATAGGAACATCAAGCTGATCATCAACGATGATGGGTGATTGCCAATAACCATCCTGCACATCAGATACCCACTCATATGAGATAAACCATCTTAAAATCCAAAGAGGCAAAATAACAGGTAATTTGAGAAAGAATCAATTACTTACAGAAGTGATTGGAGGTCAACTAAGTCAAGAGGGCTTAGTAGAAGTTAATGAATCAATCAATATGTCCAGGATCTTCCTAACACTGCCTTTTTGCATTAATCTTTTGAATCTAACGACCAGTTAATTGATGCCACTTATTTTACAGAGAAGTGAACTTTACTACTGAAAAGACTGAGCTTTACTACTGGAAAGAAGAATTTAATGTGTTGAAACAAAACTTATCCATTTATTTTTCTATTGCTCACTGGCTTGGGATATATGTGGGACAAGATTCTTGTGATTTGTAGAGAACAGTGGATTTCTCATGACAAGACAGATGGAGAACTAGTTATTGATTAGTTGAATGTTTTCAGAAGGAAGATCATAAGACCTTGAGGTTGCATTCCTTGTAGGGTGTGTTTGAATGGAGTTGAGTTCAAGACTTCCCAAGTATCTCCGTGGAAGCACTGTTCGATAATTTTTTGGTCTCCTTTGGGCACTACAACAGCGGCTTTAGGGATAATCTCATTAGCAACTATGCAGAAGTATTGAAACCCTTGTTAATTTGAATTTTCTAATCTTTCTTCTTCATCTTGGAGTATGTTTTTGAGTCTTCCTTTCTTTCTCATAATTTTTTTTTTCTTTTGAGCAAAATAAAATACTACTAGGGGAGGAAATACTGAAGAGCATATCCTACAAGTTTACAGTCATGAAAACGAACTTTTTGGAAAAATTAGATGCATCATCAATAAGTGGCATACAATTAAATCAGAAAGTGATCCAACAGACAGAGGAAGAATAATTACTTTGTATGTCTGTATCCAAATCTTCACATCAGGTGCTCCCTCTTTTGTACCTCCAAAATAAGCAACCAAAAAATGATCTTTATCAACCTGCACAAAGCACAGATCAGCACAACATTAAAAAGCTCTGTTCGTGAAGACATGCTGCAAGAATTTGAAGTCAGATTGTTTAACTCCAATGGAAAACCTCAACAATGGTAGAGGCATGACAGCTATTGAAGGGAGAAGAGTTTGCAGGAAATGTGAACTCCTCTTTCACTAGCTGCCAGTTGTGACAGTCTTTGCTCATATTTGAAATCTTTGGCTGCAGAACCGTATAATTTGTGTTTATTCCGGCGACTTTCCTGAAAAGAACTTGGAACATTTATAGGTCTTAATAATAATAATAAAAAAGCACACAGAAGCACAGAAACAAATGTATAGAGGAAATAACATTACCATTTACAATGAACAAAATAAAGATAACAGCAACAAAAATAATAATAAAAAGAAAAAATGCTGGCTCTTTCTCTGTGTTCGTTTGCCCTAGGTGAACATCTCTGACATTTTGGTTGCAATATACTCTTTTTGGCCGTGATAAACATTCATTACGGGCCCCTCATGGTTTCAAGTAAGCCATAACTTCATTAATTTCCCACATATGGTGTGCATGACAATAATAGAGTACAATTTGTTTCTGTCAATAGTTTCTCACTATGATTGTTCTAAACAAGGGAAACATGTTAAAAACTTGCGGCAAATAGAATATATCTGTGAAGTAGATTCTTTCTACAATTGGGTGCAGGAATGTAGGGGCATACTTCATCAAATCAAGCACTAAAACTAGCATCAACATCAATCAGTTTAAAAAATCAAAGATTAAGAGAAAAGAAAGGGGGGGAAAGACAACCTGCTAGGACGCTTATGAAACTCATGAAGTAATTGCCGGTAGGTGTGCAATCTGATAGTGTTAGAACTCAAGAACTCATGATTGACTTTGAAGGGGCCACGAAAATCAGAGAAAGTGGACATACAAAACAACAATAATAAGATCATCAAAGAAAACAAGAAAAGAAGCAACACAGTGCTCCTAAATGATTTCCACATTTCTATGAACTTCTGTTTCTATATCTAGGTTTCCTCAAAGCAATTCAATTTCATATGTACATACAAGGATTACATAAACACGCAATTAGAGAGAGAGAGAGAGAATCCTAAAGAAAGAAAGTCAACATAACAGAAGCAAAAGAAGAGCACCCACTATGGATTAATCAAATAGCATGACAGAATAAAATAGAGAAGCAGTCGTACCTAATACAGTGATGCCATGAAAATAAGGGGGAAAAAACCTTTTGAGAGGAGAGAGAGAGAGGTGTATTAAAAAATTGTTTACAGACCTCAAAAGAAGAGAGTGATGCAAGAAAGGGGGCACCGCTGACTGACTGCTGAGGTTACTCTTCAGCTTAGTTTCAAATATTGTAAACAAAGGCCCCTCAAAGATCAGAACTTTATGCATTGCCCCCTCAAAAAAAAACCTAATTTAGCCACCCCCCCAAGATTGAAACTTTTGGTCATTCCCCTCCTAAAAAACACATTTTCCTGCTCTACATCAAAATCACTCTCAATCCTCTTCACTCACTCACTCTCTCTCACTCCTTTCACTCTCTCTGCTGCATCCTGAAAAGGTAAACCCAAGGGGATGGCACCAATCAATCCAGCCATTTCCCATATTACCCCAACAACCACACTAACCTATTTCCTCCTCCTCCTCCTCGCCACCACCACTACTACCACCCCAATTTTAGCCATAACCAATTTAACAGCCCTCCTCTCCTCCTTCCCTGACTTCTCCTCCTTCACTTCCCTCATCACCTCCATACCCTCTCTAACCTCAGACCTTTCTGACCGATCTGCCCTTACTCTCTTAGTCATTCCAAATTCTTATCTTTCCTCCTCTTTAGACCTCACGCGCCGCCTCTCTCCATCTGCCCTCGCCGACCTCCTTCGTTACCACATCCTCCTCCAATACCTCTCCTCCTCCGACCTCCACCAAGTTCCCCCCTCTGGGGCCCTCATTACCACCCTCTTCCAAACCACCGGCCGTGCCTCCTCTAACTCTGGCTCTGTTAACATCACTCGAAACCCAGTAACAAATGCAATCACTATCTCCTCTCCATCCCCATTTTCCTCCTCAAACGCCACGGTTTTGTCCTTGATAATGACTCTTCCTTACAATGTTTCCATAATTTCAGTGAATTCTCTGTTAGTCCCATATGGTTTTGATTTGATGGCATCAGAAACAAGGCCTACATTGGGTTTGAATATCACTAAAGCATTACTTGATGGCCACAGTTTTTTGGTCGCAGCTTCTTTGTTATCTGCTTCTGGAGTAGTACAGGAATTTGAAGCTGATGAAGGGGGAGCTGGGATAACTCTTTTTGTGCCTACAGATTCTGCTTTTTCAGATCTGTCGGCAACTGCTATCAGTCTACAGTCATTGCCAGCTGATAAGAAAGCTGATGTCTTAAAATTTCATGTCTTGCATTCCTATTACCCTCTGGGTTCCTTGGAGTCTATCGTTAATCCTGTGCAGCCTACATTGGCTACTGAAGATATGGGTGCTGGCAGTTTTACGCTGAATATTTCGAGGGTTAATGGGTCAGTTGCGATTGATTCAGGGATTGTTCAGGCGTCTGTTACGCAGACTGTTTTTGACCAGAACCCTGTTGTCATTTTTGGTGTTTCAAAAGTGCTTTTGCCTAAAGAGATTTTTGGGAGGAATCCTATGTTGACTAGTAAGCCAGGGAATACCGATATGGGAAATGCACAGCCGCCTGTCAGTGCTTTGTCACCAGAGAATTCGCCGAAAATGCTGTCGTCTGCTCCAGGTGTTAGAGAAGAGATTAAGTCTGGAGTTGGAGGGTTGCAGTGGTTGAGTACTCTACATTTGCTTTGTGTTGTTTTTGTATGCAATTGTATTTAGTGGTATGTGTTTTAATTATTTTGCACTTGATAATCAAAGAATTTTTTTTTTTTTTGGGGGAGGGGGGTGTACACTTTATTGAATTCAATTTGGCTACAAAAGTAGCTTTTTTTGTGCTTTTCTTTGTATGTGGCACTGTAGAGGGAGATGTCTAAGTGTGAATTGTGTAGCTTCTTGAATAATTTATATCATAAGAGCATCATATTTTCTCTGGCAGTTCTGCACTTATTTTTTGACACTTGTTATGAAATTTTGATAAGAGTAAATGGAGTTTTTTTTTCATGATTTTGGGCCGCTTTTTATGTTCTGCGACAATATTGAACTTATTATGAGGTTTGAAACATTGAATTCTAACATTTGATATCTCCTTTATGTTTCACCTTTTCAAGCCATAACGGGTACTGATTTTTTTATGTCCAGACCAATCTCCTCGATGAGTTCTTCCCTAGTGCACCCTTGACAGCACATGCTTTATCCTAGAAATAACATACAAATTGGTGTGGCAGCAGGGTATGCTTGCATGTTGCATTGTTGATCTCATTGGTACTTCTGTTTACTTTGATAGTGTATGATTGAGGAGAAATTTGAGTTTGCAAAATTACCGGTTGTTGGCTTGTTTTGTTTGGGAGTTCCAAGTGAAGGCTTTGAATATGTCGAAGGCTTATGATTTTACTGGTAGCAAGTAGTTTTCCTACAATCAGTTTATGCAGCGATGAGAGCTTCAAGTTGCAGGGGAGACAGCCTGGTTCTAGCTCCGATACTGGTGGTATCAACGGCAGTGAGGATTGCAAAATTCCAAGTAGATTTTAGGATTTGGGTGTGACCAGCTCCTTGTTGCCCAAATTCAAGTGTGAATGCATTCTCATCACTTTGGTCTTGATTTGGTGTGGTTATATTGGATTTTTCTTTGATTGAGGAAAAGAGGATCTTTCTAATCTTCTGTTGTTTTTAGCTTTTGGGTGAATTTACAAACAGATCAATGGTAACAGGCACCAGGGAGTCCGGTTTCAATTTCTTTGCATGCAAGGGCCAAGCAAGGTAATGCCTTCTGAATCTGATTAGGTATTATTGCTTTCTTTTTTCTTCTCTCTCTCTCTGTTTTCTTTTCTTCTTCTTCTTCTTTTTCAATTCAACTGTGTTATCTGGCTGTTGGGTGTGCTATTGTAATTTACTGTTATTCCAGTTCAATAATGATTTGTTAATTGCTTTTACTTGATTGGTATCATTGCAGTCTGTAATCTGGTCAACAAGCACTCATCAAAATAAAACTATAGACCCGCTTCTCACAAGAACACTTTAAAAAAAATTACAAGATGTTTCTTTTTAGTGTTGCAAGTCATTAATCATTGGAAGAAAACAATGTGAGATTTGAAGTGAATGATGGTCATGGAACCAGAGGCTGGTTAGTTTCAAACTCATTCGTGCTCTCTCTTGTGGTCCATAACCTATTTATAGGATCATACTTTACTGATAAAAAATAAACGTTTCTTAAATTTATTGATGACAATCCTATGAACCTGTTTTTGAAAAGCTTTAAGGGAAGGTCCTTGTGCTTGCTACAATAAATGCTGGTGACTCAATTGGGAAATACTATTTGTTGGGGTTTCCAGTCAGAAATAGTGTTTTATAGTATAGAGGAGCTTATAACTGGTTTTCTTTTGGCTTTAACTGATTTCCATTCTCAATCAATTTCTAGGTCTAGATTACAATTAGGGCAACATCTAGATCTATGGTTTTATTTTTTCAAACCAAGATTTTTGCTGGTCATTTTTATTTTGATTCTGTGTTTATCAAGATATTGACCCATTTTGAAGTTTCATAGATCATGTCAAATTGTTTGATCTAGAGCAATCCCACTAGGATCTTGATAAGCATGCAGCACTATATTTTATGAAAGCAGTCTAGTTCTAGTTCAATGGGAGGTTTGGGTTAAGGAAAAGCAACCTTGTAATGACTGCAGATTTATTTGCTTAAGTGGTATAAAGTTAATCAGCCTAAGGGAAACAGAGGTCTGGAGTTAAAGAAATAGGTAGCCTTGTGCTGAAACTTCCATGATGAAATAAGAGGCATTATGAAATTAGCTTTCATGATAAAATGGAGCTGTGGATAGGGCTTCAATGCATAAGTACAGTAGTAACTACCAAAAAAGTGTTCCGTGGTAGGACTGGGGTCAAAGGCTGTGATTCTCACCTGTGGAAGGGCATTTGGGTGTCTTGAGTAAACATTTGAGCAAGCACTAGTAGGATTGTGGGGAAGGGGCAATATTCACTTTCTGGTGAGATGCATGGGTTGACATAGAGGGCCCTATTGCTGACAATGAATTTTCATCCTATCCCAGAAGCTCGTTGGTATTCTAAAGCAGTGGAGTGGGTTGGTGCTGTTGGAGAATAGGCCTGGAACACGTTTTCCATTTGGTGCCTTGTGATCTTGCTCTGAAGATTTACTCATGAACCTCTCCTACAGAGCTGAAGAGAGGGACAGACAAATCCATGAAAGAACTGGCGATAGGAAGTTCTCTGTCAAGTTTGCTTATAACCTTCTTGAAGGAGATTTCTGGAGTAACTCAAGGTACAAGTTGAGGTTAGATTGGAAATGGAAAAGGCCACACAAGATTCTCTATATCTCCTGACTGATACAGAACAAGAGATTGTCAACAAATGAGCTTTTAGAGGAACCTGGAATCTAACAGACCCTGTTACTTGACACCTGTGCATTACTAATGAGTGAAGAGGAGAGCATTTGCGTAGGGACTGCTATTTGGCCAAGTGCTTGGTGCAGTCTTCTGGATGAGAAGGACAAGGTCACTTTTTTTTTCTTTTTTTTGAGAAGGATCATAGTGAATGGTAGATGTAGGAGGCTTATTCAGGCACCAATGTGGTGCTCGGTGAAGTGGTTTGCATAGAAGAGAGCCTGTGTTTTTGGCAGCTGAGGTGGATATGGGCAGTTCTGACAGGCTTAGAAATGGCTTGGAATTTACAGGGTTCAAACATTGATCCTTTGAAGTAGATCCACAAGTTGGTGC
>Ga0325414_1005367_pt1 | contig 13535 bp, 9 predicted proteins | sample PopdelMetagenome_8_FD_206183 | JGI IMG/M metagenome (GOLD analysis project Ga0325414, IMG submission 206183) | Populus deltoides microbial communities from Bellville, Georgia, United States - Leaf-PdKOR-R3 | ecosystem: Host-associated > Plants > Phyllosphere > Phylloplane/Leaf | place: USA...
CAATCAATCCTTTGAATTGTGAGATATGCCTGCATTTAAAATGAACATTTACCATAAATTAAAGCTATTTTATATTATCAGATCTGTTATTATAAAACATGCTCTAGTTAAGGAGTTATTGATACTTTAAGTGCAAAATGATGATATAAAACCTTGATAAAAATGCACTTTTAAGTACTAATCAACACACCTAAAAGCATATAAGGTAATGTGAGTCAGGCAAACATGCTAAACCAAAGGCACTTAGACTTGACAGTCAGCCAAGTTCAAGGTAACATGGGTCTAGTAAACATGTTAGACCCAAGCACTTGGACTTGGCAGTTAGTCAAGTCCAAGGTAACGACCATCTTCCCTTAGGCATACCCAAGGGAATGACCATCCTCTCTTGGCACTCCAGACCCTCTTCTTCACAAAAAAAAAAAGACTCATGGGCTATAAATACACCATGAGACCTTCAAGATAAAGGTTCACAATCTTCATTCTCTATTGCTTATATATTTTCAGAGCATCTCTCTCTATAATATTATTTTATTTTCTCTTTCCAAAAAGATAATTTTTTTAAACATCATAGAGTCTCCACCTTCACCAAAGAGGACCTTTTGCAGGTACTAGTCACAAGCTACATTGGCCTACCAAGCGTTAAGTAAGCTATCAGCTACCTTGGCTAGAGAAAATAAATGAGATTGCTAGAACTAATTAATTAACTGATTATCCAACCCGGGAGCCCTATTCCTAGGCTAGTTGGATTTTTAGGACTTCATTAATGGCGCTGTCTATAGGAAACTAATCAAAAAGCTATTGATTTCTTCCTAAAACTTGTTTTTAGCATCTCTATGGCATTTCATGGCACACAACCAATGCCCTTTAGGGCTAGAAAATGGGACATATCAACTTGTTACCCCGGACACTCCTACCCAGCAAGAGTTTTAACAACTTACTAGTCAGGTGCAATTTTTCACCCAGACTGTGTTGATAACCTGAGGGCAAAATTAAACATTGCCACCCGAGCAAGTCTTAACACCCTTAACAACTCATAATGCCTTAACACCAAAGCCACTAGCTGCACAAGGAGCTCGTAGACGATGATTGTAAACCTTCGGATATAATAATCTCATCTTGATTTAGTAAAATAAAATAAAATACAAAGGATGTGGAGAAATGATTAAATTGAACAAAGTAATTGGATTAAAAAGAGAAGTTATTTAATGAGATGGGTGAAATTGAAAACAATAATAAAGGAGTAAGGAGTTAGTAATAACAAAGAGAAGTAGTGGGGGTCAATGGATTAATAAAAGGAATGGTGGGGTCAATGTGAAAATAGAAGTAAATATGGGGGGCAAGATGCAAATAAAGAAAGAACATAATTATAAATAGCAAGAAATCTCTAAAAATCCCTAAAGTAATGGCCGGCCAAGGAAAGGAAGAAAGAGGAGAAAAGAAAAATTGAGAGGAAACCTTGTAAATTCATCCTTTAAATACAAAGAAAAATGAGAGTAAGTGAACTAAGAGTGCTTCAAGTAAGATTTAGGAAGAAAACTTAAAGAATTTACTAATGGGAAGGGAAGGGTTAGAAGAAGGAAGAAAGCACAAGAGGAAAAGGGGTTGTTCTCAATCTCTTGACTTATTGTTTTGTAATAGAAGGTAACAAGCTCCCTTATTAAGTCACTTGAATTTGTTTTTGTTTTTCTTAAATAATTGAGATTTTAGAATACCTTAGTATAGGTTTAAGAAGTTTGTTAAATAATGATAGGTAGAGGTATTTTGTGTTTATAGTGGCTGGAAATGATGGAAAAATACATGGGAAACGAATTTATACTTCTTGAACTTAGAAATCAAAACAAGATAGGTTGTCTCCCAATTTCTCTACTAAGATTTGGACCCTAAAATGACAGCATTTGAGATACTTTTTTTCATGAAAGTTGTAGACATGGATGTTACCTTTCAAATGAAAATGACCTTACTTAAATTGGAGTGAAAAAACACTAGATATAGAAGAAAAACCGAAGATAGGTAAAAAACTGGGAATCAGCAGGATAGATTTTTGGGTTTCTAAAATTTATGAATTTAGGCATGTAGATTGAAAAAACTAGGTATATTCATATTTATGAAAGTTGTACACATTGATGTTACCTTTCAAATGAAATTGACTTTGCTTAAATTGGAGTGATAAAACACTAAATATAGAAGAAAAACCGAAGATGGGTCAAAAACCAGGAATCAGCAGGATAAATTTTTGGGTTTCTGAAATTTATGCATTTAGGCATATAGATGGAAAAAATGGGTATATTCATCTTCATGAAAATTATAGACCCGTGTTGTGGTGTTCCAAAGAAACAAACCACGTATAAAACTGAGCTCTATAGCTCTGGTTATACTCAAAATACTAAACAGTGTTTGAAATTCGTTATGTTGAGCCACCTAAAACTTGTAAATTGGTAACTTTTGTTTGGAATTGTTTTTTATTACAAAATGTTGAATTATAAAGGTAGTATGTATATGTATGTATGTGTGGTCAAGACTTGAAATTTAAATTAGTGTAACTATTGGTACAGGTGAAATTGTGGAAAATAGACAAGAGCAGGGGATGACTAGCAGAGCACAAAGAGCACAGATTTCAGGTAGGTGTCTGACACTTAGATCTCTAATTTAAAGTCTTATTTAATTATTTAACTTAGACCCTAATAAGATGTAGTTCAAATTTTTGTATTTATATGTAGTGCCTAAATGATGGTGGAACCAGTTCTTGGTTTGGAACTGGTGCCCTACGAATGGGCTGATGATTTGGACCAGTATCCTGGGTTGGAACTGGTGCCCTGCAAATGGGCTGATAATTGGATCAGTGTCTTGGTTTGGAACTGGTGCCCTGTGAATGGTTGATCAATAGAACTAGTTATTATTGGACAAGATTGGTGTGCTGACAAGTAGAAAACTATAGAAATTGATGATAAATGAATTAGAAAGCAAATTGTTTAGTGTAATAAAATATATACTAGATCATCTTAATTAATTTAGTTATGTTTATGAAAATTACTATATATGTTCATCTCAGCAGCGTAACCCTTAGTTGATGCATGCGTGTTCCTTCTATATAGTCACTTAAGTTAATAGGAAGATGAAAGAATTTTCTTTTGGGTTGTATATAACAATACTTCTAATTTGTATGTATAAAGTTATGTAGTATTATTTTGTTAAAAATTTAAGTAGTGATTTGATATTTAGAATCTTCATTATGCTAACATATGAATGCAATTACGATGGTTAATTAATGGTTACCTCTTAAATCCTAGGATTCTCCTCATTTTTATAACTTGATAATTGTGTGAATTTTTATCTTAAAAGTTTGGGGGTGTTACAATTTGAGACTTGGAATGATTGGATTGTGTATGAACAATGACTACAGGATATGTACAAATGATTTGTCGATAACTTGGGACATCTCGGTATAGGAGAAACTCTGCTGAAATTTCGATAGAAATTTCAATAAACTTTGTATGAGTTTAACAAAGAAAATAAAGTAAAAAAAAAATTACCATGTTTCTTTTTTTTTCTCTTTTTATATGATTGATGTATTGGTTTCGATAATGGGGCTATTATATTATATTACCTAAAGGAGATTGAATATAATAATATTTATGAAAGTTCATCAAATGATCACTCACGCCACTGTCACACCCATGCATAAAGCAAACACTTTAAACACACTCCCCTTAGTTACTATGGGATGGACTTTGATGACCGTAATCGTCATTTTACGCCAAGCCCTCTAGGCTCCTAAGAGCCCAACATAAAAAAAAGTCAGGAAACAGTCTGTGCATGAGCACGCCTAGGAAAATAAGCATACCTAGGGGAATGTTTATAGCGCCCATCAGTGGAGGGTTTCTTCCTTGTCCAAACATATATTGAACATTTGAATCCTTAAGGACTACTTTTCCATGAACATAAGTTAGGACAACTATGATGGCTTGACCAACCCAAGAGAGCATGTGAAAAATATGTGCAGTAGCTTGGAGTTGACCATCCAAGACCATGACTCAATGTGCAAGTTATTCCCTACAACCTTCAAAAGATCTACGCGTGCTTGGTATAACAACCTGAAACCAAACTCTATTGAAGGTTTCAATGACCTATATGTCAAGATAGTGGCACGCTTTAACACTAGCATACCCACCAAGAAACCTCTATAAAGCTTTTCAGTGTTGCCTAATAAGAGGGCAAGTCTACACGGGCATATTTGAGGAGATTCAATACGAAGATGTTCAAGGTGGAAAAATTAATTAAGTCAGTAGCCTTATAAGCCTTAATAAGAGGAGTAAAGAAGCGTGCCCTCTAGAGAAAACTTCATGTTTTACCAAATAGAGGCTTATCCAAAGTAAAGCAATTCATGAAAAATCATATACGAGTTGAAGATGCTAGTTTACTTCGATATGGATCTCCTTATTTTTACAAGGACAACCAACGTCAATGATTTTCCAAACGAAATAATCAGGGTATCCAAAGCCAACATCTTAGTGCCACATCCATAATATGTTTCCTCCTAATAAGCCTCTCTTATACTTATCACTCAAATTATATTAGGATGTATAATCCTTGATAAAAATATAAGTTTTTTAAATATGAATAACTTATTCAAAATAACTTCTTCTTTTTTTCAGGTGATCCCTAAAGGTTATATGCACATAGTCTCCTAAGTGTTATATGCACCACTCTCTAAAGGATGGACGGAGTCTCTCCAGTGCAATATGCATCAATATCTATTGGATGGACATAGTCTCCCTAATGTTATATGCACCAATCTCTATGGAATGAATGTAGTATCCTCAGTGCTATATGTATCACTCTCTAAGGGATAGATATGATCTCCCTAGTGTTATATACACCAATCTCCAAGGGATAAAAGGTAGTCTCCCTAATGTTATATGCACCATCTCCAAAGGATAGATGAGATTTTCCTAGTGCTATATGCACCAATCTTTATGGGATGGATGTAATCACCCCAATGCTATATGCACCACTCCCCAAGGGATAAATCAACCTTTATGGGAAGGACATAGTCTTTCTAGTGCTACATGCACCACTTTCTAAGGGATAAATGCGATATTCTTATTATTATATGCATCAATCTCCAATGGATGGAGGTAACCTCCCCAATACTATATACACCACTCTCCAAATGATGGACTTGGTCTTCCTAATACAAATAGTAATATCATGTAATCATCACTCTTAGTGTGGGGCTCTTAAGCCCCATGACAAGGTTGGGAAAGCTGCAAGCTCATACTCTCCAAAGAACCTATAATTACTTAGAAATTTCTAAGCATAGATTCACTTTTTTTGGGTTCCCACAAGACACTTAGAAATTCTTTAAGTATGTGTTTCACGCTTGTTGAGTTTAGAGATTAGAGTTCCTTCAAAATGAGTTGATTTCCTTTGACGGATTCCCCTCGGCCACTTAGAAATATTTCTAAGTACAAGCTCTTTCCCAATGTTTTTCTCTTACCCTTCAAGGAAATTTTTGAAGTATGATTTCCTTCATGCCCTCTACTCGGGCTCTCTGGTATATCACCCAAAGTTTCCACCTTTTTTTCACACGATGAAAATTCAACAAACTCACCATGATAATAGAGTATTTTTTTACAAATCTTTACGTATCAATATTATGGGGGAGCTACTGATAAACTTATTTTTAACAAGCCTAAATAACCCTTATAACTCTCCTCCTTTGGGCAAGCCCAAAGGAATGAGTATGCCCCAATTGGAGGCTTGGTAGTGTGCCAAATCTAGCCACACCATTGTCAAGCCTCGAGCATACTGGGTTTGGTATCTACCAAACCTAGACGCTTTTTGGTTTGACAATATGCCAAGCCTTAGGCACGCTAGGCTTGGTAGTATGCCAAGCCCATGGCATGCTTATGAGAATGCACATTCTCCCTTGGAATGCCTAAAGGAATAATCATCTTCCTTTGGCACGCCCAAAGAAATGAGGTAATGTGAGTTTGACAAACGTGTTAGACCGAAGACACTTGGACTTGACAATCAATCAAATCCAAGGTAATGTAGGCCTAGTAAACATGTGAGACCCAAGTCACTTGAACTTGGTAGTTAACTAATTCTAAGGTAACGACTATCCTTCATTGGGCACGTCCAAGGAAATGATTATCCTCTCATGACATGTCCAGTGAAATGACCAACCTCTCTTAAGTCTAACCTCGAGGAAGAACTCAACCTCCATGAGTTTAGCTACATTTAACATCTTGAACCCCAATTTCCCTACACCTTTTAGATGTATAAAAGTCCTCCAATGACTCATTATATTCTTGTCAAACATTAATATAGATGTAAGAAATATTTATCTCTCATTAAATGTTAAGAACGTAAAACAAAGGTTCATAATCTTCATAAAATGACAAAATTCATGGGCTATAACTACACCATGAGACCTTCAAAATAAAGGTTCATAATTTTTATTATCTACTGCATATATATTTACAGAGCGTTTCTCTCTAAAATATTTTCAAACCTTCAACATAAGAGTATTTTCTCTTTCTAAAAAGATATTTTTTTAAATATTGAAGAGTTTTCATTTTCATCAAAAAAAAAAATTTTATAGGTACTAACCATAAATTAATTTAACTTACCAAATATCAAGAACAAGCTATTAACAAGAAAAAAAATAAAATTATTAAAATTAATTGAATAACCATCTTGAAAGTTCTATTTGAAGACTAGTTTGATTTTTGCAGCTTCATCAACAAGTTAAACAGTGAAGAAATGCACTCCGATTTGTTCATCTCTTTTTCTTTCTTTTTTTAAATATACTACCATCAAAAACCCATCCTAACCCCTTCTCCTCCTCTGGCTCTGTGACGCCCGATCCTAAGAAGAATCGCCATGGATGCTGAAGCTGACCCACCAACAAGATCGCGAACCGAAAGGTCTCTCTCGCTCCCTCTTTCTCGCTGTATTCTGCATTATTTTTTCTTATTCTCGCTTTCATATGTGTCAATAATTTGTTCTTACAATTCGTTTCTTTTTCTTGATAATGAATTCGGGCTGTCTTCTTCAGAAACTCCAAGTCCATGCCATGTATATGAAATTGTTTAATTCCTCATGTTGTTTCATGGAAGCAGGCACAAGTGCTTTGCATGCTACAAGCAATTCAAGAAAAAAGAACATCTTGTTGAGCACATGAAGATTTCCTACCACACACCTCATCAGCCTAAATGTGGGGTCTGCCAAAAGCACTGCAAATCTTTTGAATCTCTGAGGAATCACCTTACTGGTATCATTCTATTCCATGTTCTGATTGCTTTATCTGTTAAAGTTTACTGCTTTTTTTTCATGTTTTCCTCCAATTATTTAGGCCCATTATCAAGGGCTAGTTGTTCGAGGACTTTCTCTGCCCAAGGTTGTGATCTCTGCTTGAAACTCTATGATAGCCCCAGTTCACTTGGCAAGCATAGAGAAATATGCCACCTATCTGCTCCTGCTTCCCTTGTAAGTTGTTGATTCATAAATTCTTATGCAAAAATGGTAACTTGTCTATCTTTTAGTGCTTTTCATTTTATTTATTGTACATTTTAAATGATTAATTACTAAAAGTCATGTCACCCATTTCCTTCTTTTTTTTTCACAGGGAACAAAGATATTGCCTTTTGCAGGATCTGTTGATGAAAAGTACACCACCAAAGGTGCCAAAGCCATTGCTATCAACTGTGGGTTGGTTGGTGGTGGAACCGATGGATCACTTGACCTTTGCGCAAGGGTGTGTCTGGTTGATGAAGATGAAAATATTATTTTCCATACATATGTTCAACCTCAAAGTGCTGTTACCGATTACAGGTACTTCTGTGTTGACACAATCCTTGGTTTTATTTAAAGAACAATGAGGGGGAGGGGAGGGGGAATATATTTACGAAAGTCTTTTTTTTTTTTTTAATTGAAACTTACACACATGTTTTCAGATACGAAATAACTGGATTAACTGAAGAGCATCTAAGAAATTCGAAGTCTCATAAGGAAGTACAAGACAGAATTCTGGAAATTTTGTACAATGGAGAATCTGCTAGGAGACTAATGTCAGACAGTGGAAAGGCTAGACTGCTTGTGGGTCATGACTTGAAGCGTGGTTTGGATTGCTTGAGGATAAACTATCCTGGTCGTTTGCTGAGGTAGATTAAAATCTTCTGATGGTTGAAATTGGAATTTGGGATGGAACATTACAGTTTGTAATAATTCCTATGATTCAGGCTTGAAAAACATTACTGAGACGCACCACTGCTTTGCAAATCTGACCTTTGAATAATTGAATAATACCACTAATCCGCCATGTAGTCTACTTCTAGGTGAAGCAAATCCTAAAATACTACTAATTGCTGATGGAAGAATGACACTTGGTGGTCATTTTGACGTGTCATGGAATAAACCAACAAATCTTCATATTATTGAATAGGAGCTTTTTGCTGCACATTGAGTACTGATAATAATTGAAGGTTTGGTAAGTTTTCTTGTGACTTTACTGTTGTTTTGCAACATTCTAGCCTTTCATGGGATGTATCCGAACACATTCTAAATGAGCATAAGACCAGATAGTGGTGAGGTTTACCTTGTCTTAAACTCCCTTCCCCATGCTAGGAGTGCCGTAGTATATCTTTTACTGCTGGCAAATCTTGTCTTGGCATCCATATTAGGAGTGACCCCCCCTAGAGGCCCAAGACAGAACCTTGGGGACCGGCCCAAATTATGGTAGGTAATTGAGAAAACAAGTCAAATAGTTTTTTTTTTCTTGTTCTGGAGATCCTGTCATTTGAAATGTAATATTTGAGTTATCCATCACAAATGTTGTGTTCATGTTCTCCTTGTTCTCATCTTTCCTTCTTTTATAGTTACAATGCACTTTGATTTTGATTTGAGCAGGGATACTGCAAAATACCGACCATTGTTGAAAACTAACCTGGTTAGCCACTCGCTCAAGTACCTCACCAAAACATATCTTGGGCAAGTTGCTCTTTTCTTTCTTGTTTCTTTAGTGATGTCTTAATAGTGATTGGATCTTCCCTCCTGCATGTACGATGGCTGAATCCTTATGTGGCTAACTATTTTAATTAGTAACCAATACTTGAACTAGAAATGATGCTTTTGTGTTATCTTGTCTTTTGTTTTTTTGTTTTTTTGTTTTTTTTTTGACAATTTCATTACACTTGGATTTACAATGCTCGAATGCTGTATATCTGGAAACGTAGGTGGTGACTATTTCTTCCTCGATTCACAGCAGAAAAGACTGGAATTTCTCATCATGTTCGTCAAAGAGGATTTGGGAAAGATGATATCTTCTTTGTGCCTAATATGTTGGCTTTCCAGAACTCAGATGCTACTTTCAGCAAACACTGTTTTGAAAGTGATTATTGGTTCACAAATAATAGGTCATTGTGGAGAGTTTAACAAGCATTTAACCTTTTGTTGATCTGTTTTTCTAGTTTTTGGAATGATCACCGTGCACTTCATATTAATGGGCAGTATTTGCTAGTTGAAATTACTCTCTCTGAAGTTTTTTGCCTCACAGGTATGATATCCAGACAGGGGAACATGATCCATACGTAGATTGTGTTTCTGTTATGAGACTGTACAAGAGAATGCGTGCTCAAGATCATCAAGTTAAAGGAATTGGAACTCCAAATTCAGACAGCGGTTTTGAGTCCCAGAAAGCAGAGGAACTCGAGAACATGACCCCAGATGAGCTATACCAGATCTCAAAGTCAGACTACAAATGTTGGTGTCTAGATTCAAGTATAGCAGCAGGGCTTAACAGTTGATTTTTAGTTTCTCATCTGTTGATCTTTGTGCACTCAGCGGGACAATTTTTTGCTGCTCAAAGAAATAGGAATGACGTGATGTGCTGCTAGGTATGAAGATTCGTGTACAGTTTTTGCTGTAATGCAAAGTGAAGCATATATTCGCATGGTTGTTTATATATGTTTGCTTACATTTCTTGAAATCTAAAGCAAACGGGAGAGTTTCTAATATTCTATCAAGCGCGACACGTTCGAAAATCTCAAGATCCTCTATTCTGGTCATGGCATGATACCAATCCACCAGAAGATGGAAAAAGGACGAAGATATAATTCCCATGAACTTGGAACCCTTCTCTTTTCCTTTTTTCAAACCTGGCTTGGAATTAGAGATACCTGACAGGTACGCCATCGGCCCATCAATGTTGACCATCTTGTTCTTCCTTTTTCATAAGAAGACATTTTATGCTGGAAGAGAAAAGAAAGGATTCGTGTTGTGGGGACGGTATAGAAAAAGATGGTTTTATTCTACCACCTACATATATTGAAAACTAGGGTCAATTTAATAGGCAAACAAAAACTTCAATCAATCACGTCAATTATTCAATCTTAAAAAAAGAAATAATTATTTTTTAAAATATTTTTTATTTAAAAATATATTAAAATAATATTTTTTATTTTTAAAAGTTGTTTTTGATTTCTATATAAAATCATCTAAAAATATTAATTTAAATAAAAAAATAATTAAATTAATTTTTTTAAAAATACACGTATGCTTATTATAGTTTACATGTTTGTTTTCGATGTTACTTTTCTTGTCTTGTTTGGGAGTGTAGTTACGGTTATTTTTTAAAGTATTTTTCATGCTGAAATGTATTAAAATAATATATTTTTATTTTATTAAATTATTTTTTACATCAGCGTATTAAAATGATTTAAAATATATAAATAAATTAATTTTTATAGAATATAATTTACACTGTATTTTCAATCAGTGATTTTTTAGAGTTCTTGAAAAAAAAAAAAGTTTAATTTTAATTTAAAGTACAAGAAGCAACAAGGAGATCTCATCCCATCCATCACTTTATGTTCCCCTGTGGTGTTACAAAGTTTCAATTATACCCTTTATTGATAAATAATTATGGTAACAAAGGGTTCATCCTATTCATGATTTTATTTTATTTATTTATTTCCTTTAATATATATTAATTAATAAAAAAATAAAAGGGCTCAGTCATATCAAGACACATACCAGTATAATTTTGAATGCCCTTCCCAAACTAAATTAATCAACTAGCTATTAACACTAATATGTTCCTTTTCATGTGTACATTCAGAAAAAAAAATGAAGTTTAAGGGGTTTTTTTATTTAAAAAAATAATAAAATAACTAAATTATTCTTAAAACAAAAATCACTAAACTCAAGGATTTTTTCATATTTTCATAATTTTTTTTTGTTAGAATCAAGTTAAAAGAGATGGTTTTTTCATATTTTCATTCTATTTATTTTTCTTTTACTAGAATCAAATTAATTAAGAGGCAATTTAGTAATTTGATAAATATAAATATTATTTAAAAAAACATGGTTAACTCATGCATTACTGGCATCAGCGCATAGGTTATGATTCTGCTATTTGGGCAACGTATGAGGAGACTTTCGGCAACCAAACAATGGCTTTCAGGGCGTCGTTCGAATCGTTTGACGATTCCTCCATCCTTAGCAGAGCATGTGGCAAATGGAGTTATGGTTTGACGCTGATGATATTTTTTTTCATTTCTTTCTCCTTATTGATTTTCGCGTCTAAGCCTTCAAATTTTCAAAACAACTCATCAATTTGTTCTTCTTTTATTTTTTGTTCTTGTTTTTTTATTACAATTTGTTTTTTTATTAATAATTTATGAAACTTGAATTTTTTTAATTTTACTTTTTTTTAATTTTTTCATCAATCAGATTTGGTCTCAATTTTTTTAATTGTTATTTGTTTTAGTTGAGATAATTTTTAAAATTGAATTTTTTTACGACTTCATCCTCCTTCAGTTTTTTTTTCTTATTAAATTTAATCTATATTCTTTTTATTGTTATTTTTGGTACTTTGATAATTTTTTTTATTTTTTCCCGATTTCATCATCTTGGGAATTTTATAAAATTTAATTTTCATAATTTTTAGTCTTTAAGTATGAGATAGAAGAGAGAAAATCATCGGATTTCAACGAGGATGGAGAAAATCATTGGTTGAGATTAATTCCGACCACTAAAAAGGTCAAATTTGGTGTCCAAGAGTTCCATTCAATTAGAAGAGTTTGATGGTGGTTGTTTTGAATTTTAATATTGTCTAAAATACATATCAAGGCTGAGAAAGGAAAATTTAACTCGGTTTGATTTTGGGTTTTTTAAGTTGATAAATTAGTTTTTTCATGTTCTAAGGGTGTTTCTTAGATTTGTTTTTAAGGTTCAAATGAGTTGAAAAAATAGGTTTTAAGACGGAAAATGCTATCTCAATTTTTAGCCTAGTGGTGGACAGAATCTGGGTAAACAAATAACATGTTGCTTGTCTTTTTTTTTCTTTTAAAAAAACAAATACGATAGGGGATCAAAGTATTAAACACAGAGAATACTTTGACCAATATAGAATTTTGGATGACATATTCATTTTAAGCCTTCTACTTTTAAATTTCAAACACAATCACCATCAATTTGTAATTTTATAAAATTCAATTCTAGTCCAAACTTGAATTATTTTTTAGTCCTTGGATTTAAGAGATGAGAGAGAAAGTTATTGAATTCTAGTGAGAAGAAAGAAAGTCGTTAGTTGTGGTCGATTCTAACCACTAAAATGGTAAAACTTGGTGTTTATAAGTTCCATTCAATGAGAAATGTTTGATGGAGGTTGTTTTGAACCTTAATACTATAAAATATATCAAGGCCAATAAATAAAATTTTAACTCAATTTGATTTTAAGTTCTTAGACCTTTTTTTTGGTATGTTTGGTTGATAAATTGGTTTTTTCATATTTTAAGAGTGTTTATTGAATGTTTTTATGTCCAAATGGGTTGAAAAATGGATTTCAAGGGGGGACAAAAACATTTCTTGATTTTCAGCTCGCTATAATGGTGGCTGAAATCTAGATAGACAAATAACGCATCATTTATCTTAGTTGATAATGTGTTCTCCGTCTTATGTTTTTTTTTTAAAGGATAGACAACATGTCCTTTAAAAAAAAAATTGGGCTAAAAAGCCGACTTGCATGAGCTTTTTTTTTTATGCCTAGGCGAGATGAGCCACTACGAAGCTTGCATGCTTGGCCTTATTTTTTTTTTTAATCTTTGGTTATTTAATTTTTTTCTTCAAATTTCATCATTTAATTTTTTTTAGGTAAAAAATAAATTTAAAAAAACAAAGTTATTTACCCTAATAAAATCTAAGACCTGGATTGTAGATTTAGCTAGCTTTTTTATATATATAAAAATATTATCTTGAGTTTTTTTCCTTTATTTTTTCTTCTAATTTCACCATTTAGTTTTTTTTCTATTTTTATCATATATTTAGGTAAAAAAATAAATTAAACCTAATGAAGTTCATAATCTGAAATGTGAATTTGATAAATTAAATTGTAAAATTTAGATTTAATCTAATATATTATCATCTTAATAAGTTTTATAAAAAGATGCTACACTGTAATTTTTTTTAAAGCATTTAGTAAGTTTTTAATTAGTATTCTTGATATGTTTCATTTTGGTTTATTATTATTA
>Ga0325414_1005369_pt1 | contig 13534 bp, 5 predicted proteins | sample PopdelMetagenome_8_FD_206183 | JGI IMG/M metagenome (GOLD analysis project Ga0325414, IMG submission 206183) | Populus deltoides microbial communities from Bellville, Georgia, United States - Leaf-PdKOR-R3 | ecosystem: Host-associated > Plants > Phyllosphere > Phylloplane/Leaf | place: USA...
AATTGATCTTCTTTGTGCTCCTGTAACGTTGAATTTTTTCTTCTTTTCCGTAATGATAATTATTGCACGATTTGAATTTCATCCAGGTGCCTTCTTCCCTGCTTGGCTATTATTGATTGCTTCTTCGCAGCTTATTGTTTTGATAGTAGTTGAATGAGATGTGTGGAAGTGCGCAATGGTGTTTTGATTGATATTTGGGAGGCAGAAATAGAAGAAGACTCTAATTGTTTAGATTCACATCATTTTCTTCTATTTTAACATACCTGATGACTTTGAGCATTGGAAGGGCAGAGGGGTGATTTGGATATTAGGAATGGACTGCGTTTCTGTTTGTGGGAATAGATCTGCCATGATTAGAATTATTTAAGGTCAGCAGTTGTAAGCTTGCTCACTTGTTGAATTGCTTTCTCTGTAAAGTCTATTGTTTCTTAGGAAGAAAGGGTATTCTTCCTTGCCTGTTTTAATCTGATATATTTCTGCATCAATGGCGATGAGCTAATAATAGTGATGGCATTTTTGCTAGCAATTTTTCCTTTTTAGACTAGATTAGAAGCTTAGCAAGCTTGGTGATTTGATTCAAACCTTGTTTCTTTGATTATATTTATGTTTAATTGGTAATCAAAGAGTTGTTAACACTAGATATAAAAGCATGGAATTAATATTCGTAATAAAAATAAAATATCAATGCACATGTAACTGTTTTATATTAAGTATTATATTTTATATGTTTTTATTCATTTTATTTTAGTGGTTGATAATAATTTCTATTTTTATAAAAGTTATATATAAAAACCATGCAACCAAGTTTTTGGACATTATAAACCTAAATTTTAAATCATTTTTACTTCAAAACATTTTAAAAAATTCATAAAAACCACAAAAACAATTGAATAGAACATTCATATCCCCTGTATTCTTCAATTTTGAATCCATTGCTCTGATTCACTTTCATTTCTTCTTTTAATGCTTTTCTTGATAAATTTTAGGCTCTCCTCATCAATAAATTCACAACCTTTTTGTTTCAAACTACTAACTTTTACAATAATCAATTTTCTTGCTCGTGCAAAACCTAATTGTTCTTAATCTTTACCAAAATCAACAAAGATTAAAAAATTAGGGTTTTTTAAATTTCTATTTTGCTTATTTTTTTTAAAGGGTTTTTTTGAAAAAAAAACTAATTCAAGAAAAAAAAAAGGGAATTTCAATAGCATGAGAAGAAAAAAATCAATTAAAAACACTAGATTTTGATTTTGATTTAGGTTTATATCGTCATAAGAAGAGAGAGATTATGACTTGAAGAGAGAATTTTCAATTTGTTTTTTGTTTGAGTTTCTAATATATTATATATGAGGATGACTTGGCTATTTTGTTTAATTTAAAAATTTAGCTTAGTCATTTTGTCCAATTTAAAAATTTATATTGACCTAAAATGTCAATTGTAATTTTCAAACTATAATAAAGTAAAAAAGAACCCAACCACGTGATGTTATATTAAAGGTGATTTCCCCTCATTCCAAATTAATAGAATAGAAAGAACTCAATGGCACTCAAATTGAAATAAAATAAGTTAAATTGCTAAATCATTTAAAAAAAACAAAACAACTCCTTAGCATGAATAATTGACAAAATTGGGTTTTATATATGACTAAAACTCCCTTTTCTCTTCTAATACAACAAAGTGGAAAAAAAAATTAATCTAATTTTTTTAGGAAAAACTAGTGTAATTTGGTTCACTTGTACACTTATTTGTTGTGTTTTAGAAATTTACAATCTACAACCCGAACTTTGTAACATGCAAATATTTTACATTCTAAAAAAATCAACAAAATATATTTGATTATTTAAAATATTATCATTAATTTTCATTTAATAACTAAAGCACTTTTATATTAAATATTATAACTCTGCCTATAAATTAAAAAAAGCTCTAGCCACCACCTTTAACCTTTTTTCCTTTCTTTTCTCTTATATTACTTTGAATCTTTCTAGGAATAGATTTTAGTGTTAAGTTTCGATTTTCAATTTGAAATCTTTAATTTTCTTCAAGAATCAAAGAATCCTTGGGGAAAAAAAATCCAAGAAATTGATTTCCAACAAAGATTGACCATCAAGAAGAAACTAGATCTTAAACTTGCTCATAGACATAATAATATAATTAATCATTCCTATAGTTGGATTTCATCATTGCTAAACATTCATTATGCAAAAAAATGAGTAAGATGGTAAATTGTTTTTTCCATACATCAATCGTGTACTAAGTTTAGGTGAGAATTGCAATTTATAATCTAAAATTCCCTTATGCCTCATTCATATTAGCATGACAGAAACATATATGATCAAAACCACTCAAGATAGTGACTTTTTTGTCCTTATAACTGCAAAACCACCAAAACTATTCACAAAGTATTATATATCACCATATTTGGAATAAACCCCTGTTTCACAAGGGACACCATAACCTCCTTTACCTTTTTAACTTTCCTTTTTTATACAATTCATTCAACAAAACACTAGCTGTGTGGTTATTAATCTTGACTCCTTTCCTAATAGCCTCCCAATAAAATTCCATAGCAGTACATGCCCCATCATTGAACTTCAATAAACCATAAAAAATATGTTGTAATTAAACCCATTAGGCATAAAACCATTAACTTCCATCTTTTTCAACATCCTTCTCACCATGCCCATTCATCATGTTTTACCAACGCAATTAAGCAACGAGTTAAAAGTAATAATACTTGACTCTACCTTGTTTTCTTCGTCTTTTATCTCACATTAAAAGCATCATTCACTTCCAAAACCCAAAACTATAAATTTCCAAACAAAGTAGGCAAGTGTAAAATGGACCAAGCTATAAGATGCCAGGAATAATTTTTTTTTTCTTTTATTGATGTATAGAGAGAGAAATAATGTTAATTAGAATGTGGAAAAATGACTTCTACTATGGAGAATAACCTTTATTAGCAAGACATATAGGGTTTTTTAGTGATTTGCAATACTATCGAAAAACTAACAAATAGCAATGAAAAGGCTAATGAATAATATTCCATTGCTAATTTCCAATGGAAATAACAACAAAGAATTTTCATTGGGAGTTCCTGATGGAAATAACAGCAGAATATGTTTCATGGATACTTTTCTATGAATTATCGATGGAGTATAAAAAATAAAAAAAATCATTAAAAATGCCATTGACAATTCTATTGGAAAGTTGACATGTCATTATTTATCGATGTAATTGTGGATGGAATCATTTCATTGAAAAATATAAATAAGTTATAACCAATAGCCCTCCCATTCCTTTTCTTCTTCCTTTTGCAAAAATAAATAAATAAAAATACCAGTAGCCTTTTATTTTCTTATAAATCCAGCCACCCTAACCCATCAACGACAATTTAAATCTATCAGTAATGTGTATATTCATTGTTGGATTTTTTTATGAAGTCTTAATACATAAAATAAACAAACTCACCTTTTTTTATATCTCATTTATGTTTTAGGTCAATTTATTGAATTGTTTTATAATATTTGTAGTTTGCTTGTATATCCAAGTGTTTTTCAACTTTCTCATAGAGAAATTTATTGTATTATTGTATGATTTGTATATTAAGATTTGTTTGGAGATTTAGGGGAAATTAAATGTTTTTTTTTCATTTGATGAAATTGAGTTAGATTTTGTTGAAGAGAACTTTTGAAAGAACCAAATATAAATGAACTAGATTTTTCAAACTTTTGAAAGATTTTGATGAACTATTATAGGATGGGTGTATAACTCATAACAAATTATTGATCATTGCACGAGTATTTACCATCAAGTTAGGTTATGGATTGAGAGAGGTCGATTATGATATCATTATTGAATGGGTTAAAAGTATGTTACTTAAAGACAATAGGCTGAAATATAACTTTTATATTGTAAAATCCATGATGAAACCTTTTGAACTAGGATACCAAAAAATTAATATGTGTTTAAATTTTTATATGTTGTATTACGATGAATATGTAGATTTTACCTAGTGCAAAACTTGTTAGCATACTCTGTATAAACCTAAAAGTTGTAGAAGAAAAAACTTGTCTCATATAAAAAACTGAGATACTTTCCAATCACTTCTATGATGTAAAAGTTATCTATATCTCTAAATATTATTGAGCACATGACATGATACCATTTACATGATACGATGAATGGAGTCATGATGCACCATTCCAATGATGAAGCTTAGAATCATGATTCACCTTTCTAATGGTGAAGTTTGGAAACAGTTTAATAGGGTGCATCCTTAGTTTTCAATGGAACCACGGAACGCACATTTTGACTTGTGTACATATGAATTTAATCCATTTTGATCCTTTGTTGCACCCTATTTTTGTTGACCGGTCATAATAACAATTTACAACTTGCCCCCAATGGCGTGTATGAAGTCGAAACATGTTCTTGTATGTGGTCATACATGGTCCTTACAATCTATGTAGGCATATAAGTGTCTATTTTTAACCGTTGATTAATGAGTTGAATAAGTTATGGTCAATCGAGGATTCGACATATGTTGTCTCAAGAAGAATAAAATTTTTAAATGGAGACAATATTGATATGAATTATATATGATTTTTCTACTTATGAGATGATTTCACATTGGAGCTCACATAGAAAATTAGTTTGTCCACACTGTTATAAAAAATAATAAAGCCTTTACCTTAATAAATGGTGGTAAAGTTTTTTTTTATTATTATCATTGAAGGTTCTTTCCAAGTCATCATCGATACATAAACAACATAAAGGACTTCTTGAAATGTATAGTTGAAAGGGATGTTGAATAGTTGATATTGTCGGGTGAAGAATTGTATGATGTAGTTTTACAATATAAAAGCATTGTATTTGGTTTTTATTTTGGTATGCAGAAGTTTCATGTTTTTTATGTGACCTATGATCGGGTAAAGTAGAGTATATTTTGGGATCTTCTTATTAAAAGACTAATGTTATTTGTATAATTTGGACGTCATGTATATTGAGAAGAATATATTTGACAATACTTTTAACACAATCATGAATGTGAAAAGGGAAAACAAATAACAATACGAATGTTATAATATATCTAGCTTTAGAATATGAAATTTTTTAATGATGGATTATGTGTCACAAAGCCAAAAGCTATATTCACCTTAGATAAAAATACATAGTTTCTTCTTTATAAATAACTGAAGAGTCTGCGATTTGCTGATAAATATGCTTAAGGAATTATCTAGATTGATGAATTTAGAAGAATACAAATTGTATGAAATAAAGAGTCATGAATTTCTTAATGATGGATTATGTGTCACAAAGCCAAAAGCCATATTCATTTTAGATAAAAATACATAGTTTCTTCTTTACAAATAATTGAAGAGTCTGTGATTTGCTGATGAATATGCTTCAGGAATTATCTAGATTGGTGAATTTAGAAGAATACAAATTGTATGAAATAAAGAGTCATGACTGTTATATATTTATGCAAACATTTATTCAAATTGCTTATAGGAATTTATTGCTATAACAAATATGAGATGCATGCACTGACAAAGATTAGTTAGTTTTTTAGAGATATTTGTTTGAGCAATTCGCATACTCAACCATTTTCTCTTATATTCTTATATAGACTCAATTCAATAATTTGCTTAGGCAACACCATCAATTATTGTTATTCCAAAATTCAAATACTACTAAAGCTCAAATTTTTCAATTACAAGATGAAAAATTTGCCATATGATTAAAACATATATAAGTATTTAATAATTCATAACTCCTAAGAATAGATTTACTTATGTTTTTTCTTTGACTGTTAATGATTGTTAACCTTAACTAAGCTTTCAACATAGGAGACAATGCTGGTAGATTGAAATTTCAATCATCAGGTCCTAAAAAAAAGGTCCATTGTTATAATGAGTATTTCATCAATGAACATGTCTTTCATATTGAAAAGTATGGTGAGGGTAGAAAGACATATAATAGTGAAGTTTGTGTAAATGATTCAATTTTGTACGAGTTTAAAGTTGATTGTTATAGAAAGTTATAAGAGGTTATTGGATTGTGATGTAATAATTTGCAAGATACATTGGTTTTATTCAAATATTATTGGTATGATACTGATAGAGGAATTAGAGTAAATCCGTACCATGATATGGTCGAAATACATAAAAAATGATAGATTTCGTAACATAAATAATATTTTTGTTTTTGCCAAATAATGACAACAAGTGTTTTATAAATACACTCCTTTTTAGAAAGGATCATAATAGAGTTGATTGATTATCCGTTGTGAAAACTAAACCTAAATTGTGTCCAAGTTGTAGTTAATGAATATGATAATGATGAAGTAAATGAGGGAGATGATATATTTCAAATGGACATGCTAGTTAATCCATATCGACTTACTCTATCTGTTGAGTTAGAAAATTTAAATTTTCATGTCATTAAGAATATTTATGTTTTCATCGGTAAATCTTTCGGTGATGTAAATTACCGATAGAATGGAGTTTACACATCGATAGAATATTTTATAAGTATTTTTAAATTTTTTTAGCGCAAGCATAATAAAGATTTATTTCAAAATTTATAAGATATACATGAATATGCTTAACAATCACATAACTCTACCTATAGTTGCAAAGTTATCATGTTTCGGTGCTCTTAAAAAATATTTTTATATAAATCACATATGCATCAATCAACTTATTCAAAAAAACCTAGTGGAAACAAAGAAAAAAAATGCAGCAAAAAGATAAAGAAAGAGAAGGAATCCCTTCCGAGGCCTTTAAACAAACATTTAAAGTGTAAGAAAGGGAACAAAACATTGGAAACTTATCAAAAGCTTAAACCATCACAATAATCCACATTAAACCCTACAAATAGATATCACAAAATGCTCAGAACATGCAAGAAATGGAAAAATTCTAAGCAAGTTTTTTCACAATCCAAGCAAAAAAACATCATGAACAAATAAGAAAGAAGGGATGGAAAATGAGAAAAATAGAAAAGAAAGAGAATGACGAGGGAGGAGTGTAGAAGAAAAAAACAAGGGAAATGAAGAGGAGAGAGGGAAATGAGAAAAATAGAAAAAGAAGAAAATGACGAGGGAGGAGTGTAGATAAAAAAAAAAGGAAATGAAATATCGGTTTGGTTGCGATATGAAGAAGAGAAAGAATAGTAAAGGAGAAAAAATACATCGTAACATTAAGAATTCTCTTATCTAACACAAAGAAAAGCTCAAGTGAAAGAAAAATAAGTACAAAAAAACAACACAACTACTATGCAACATGTATAAAAAACAAAATACCATGTTGAAACAACTACTACAATATCATCGTAACATCAAGAATGTCTATTATGTTTTAGTTTATTTGTTAATGTTAATTTTAAAAAATTACAAAACACATTTAAAATTATAAGCACCAAAAAATTACTAACAAGATGACCATAAAAAAAACATAGTTGGATTTAATTCTCTAAATAGTGTTATAAAACCCAACTCGGCTAGGTAGATCGGCTCAATGATCCATTAACTTGGACCCTGGACTAGACCGTGTTTTTTTGGATCGTTTATATAGTTAACCTGATCAAATCTAGATGATCTTGTAGGTCAACTTGTGGCATGAGTGACCTCATCAAAACTTTGGTGAGACCCTATTATTATTTTTTTAAAAAAAATAACAATGTTTTAGGTATTTTTCATCTAAAACATTGCTATTTTAGACCAAAAAAAAAAAAAAAACTATATAAAAAACAATAAACTCGAGTCCACTCGCTAATTTACTGCTCGACACCAATCTCTTAACTATGCGTTGTATCAGGCATTCAAAGAACAAGCGCACAAAAGCCATTAACATTAGAGAGATGTTAAAATGGGGAGACCTTCATGCAAGTGCTCACACAAATGTAGTACCATGTGAATGTACGACGGAAGCAGCAGCTTTCACAGCAGAAAGTTCAAAGGATTGGCGTGGTGCCGGAAAAGAACTGCATCTAAAAAGCATTTCTTTTGTATAACACACATAAAGTAAAAATGAGAAGACACGGGTTGCGTAGAAAAATGTTAAATCAATCTGAATTTGTGGCAAATTCTCTTAGCACAACAAATTGCTTAAACGTGCATCATATACATAACAATCACCATCCACTCTTAAGATTTGCATGGAAACTAACAATTAGCAAGACATGTTAAAGGAAGAATCACCCTAACATATAGCAGGCTATAAATAGTAACAGCTGCTTTCCCAGTTAGCTAGTTGAGCTCTCTAAATGGTGATCTATCCTCAATAACAGACTGAAATCTCTTTGTTGTAGGTGAAGGACAAGTATTGACATTCTCTTTCACAGACTTGAAAAGCTCACTATCACACTTCAAGATGGGACCGGATCCACTATTGTCAAATGACTGCATCATGCTTTCCAAGGTTCCCATCAATTGCATGTCTTCATCGGAGAACTGGTTAATTCTCTCAACAAGTTCCGTAAGCAAGCCAAACAAATTGTCCCTTTCTGATGACAACTTCATGACATTTCCAGCTAAACTTCTGTTCCCATTTTTGAGGTCATCAACTGAGGCTTCTGATGTTCTCAGCTGTGTCTCCATTAGACTCTTCAATTTCTTCATTTCCAACTGATTTGCTTCTAGTTCAGCTTCAATTTCCAGTGCCTTCTTTTTCGAACCCGAGAGTGATATTTGCTGTAATTCCAGTTCCTTTCGTATAGAAAAGATGTCATCCTCCAGCTCTATTATCATCATCTTCTTCTCTTCAATTTCCAGTTGGGCCAGAATCTCAGCTGAAGCAATCTTTTCCCAAGCCTCGTGGAGCAAATGAATCTCAGCCTGATTCTCAGCAAGCTCCAGAGAGAAAGAGGTCAGCGAGCCATTAAATTTTTGTTCCATCGACTTCACAAGCTGCAAGAGGTCATCTATTCTTTGATCTTTCTCCTCCACAAGCTGGATAATTTGTTCTTTTTCGTGGTCAAATTTTCTTTCTGCCTCTATTTGTGTCAACATTGCACCTTCAAGTTCTCTTCTCAATGATTCTTGCTCCAGACACCCAACCTCTTTCTGCAGATCATCAATCAATTTGTCCTTCTCTTTCATGGTTTGTAGAAAACCTTCTCTCTCTGACTCAAAGGACATTACTGTCTCCATTGCAGAAGTGGCAGCTGACTCTCTTGTTTTAAGTTCTTTCTCAAAGAATTCAATCTGCTGCTGCAGGTTATCTATTTTACCGTCCCTTACTTGTAACATTTGGGCGAGACCATCTTTCTCCTGCTTGATAGCATGCTCGACTTCTGCTTGTGAAAGAAGAGAAGCTTCTATGTCTTTGCGCAACAACTGGCTTTCTTCAAGATCATCTTTTAATCGATGAGCAATCGATTTCCATATCCACAATTCAAATTCCACAGCATGTCCTTCACAAATTTTAGCTGCAAAATCAGATTTCAATCTGTGTAACTCATCACTTACTTCTCGAAGTTTCTCTTTCAAGTCGTTTTCCTTCTGGAAAGCTTGCTTTTCCAAGCTATGTTGGCACCTGGATGCCTTCTCAAGCATTTCCTTGTATTTCTTGAGTTCTTTTTGCATCAGGAGATGCTGCTCTTCAATAAGATCTAGAGACTGAACTCTTCTCGCCAAAGATGCCGCGTTCTTGTTTTCTTCAGCCAATTCAGCCTTTGCAGTGTCTAATTCATCACAAACTTCTCTTAGTTTCTCCTTTAAGTCAGTTTCCACATCCAAAGCTTTCATTTCTATGAGAAGCTGTTTCCTAGATGATTCTTCGACCATTTCCTTATACCTCTCAAGCTCTTTCTGCATCAGGAGTTGTTTCTCTTCAACAAGATCGAAGTGCTCAGCCCTCCTAGATAAACATTCCACCTTCTCACGATGTTCCACCAATTCTGAACTGGCCATGTCGAATTTGTCGCAAACTTCTCTAAATTTATTTTTCAACTCGTTTTCAATCTGGAAAGCTTGCTCTTCTAGGCAACTTTGACGCCTAGATGACTCCTCAAGCACTTCCTTGCACTTCTCCAACTCTTTCTGCATCAAGAGCCACTTCTCTTCTATAAAATCCAAGGACTTGGCTCTCCTTGACAAAGATACTACCTTCTGATGTTCTTTGGCTAATTCTGAGTTGGCCACATCCAAGGCATCACAAACTGCCTGAAGTTTATCTTTCAAGTCACTTTCTGTCTGCAAAGCTTGCTTCTTGAAGCAAAGTTGACACCTTGATGATTCCTCAAGCAATTCTTTGTATGTCTCAAGCTCTTTCTGCATCAATAATCGCTGCTCTTCAACAAGATCCAGGTACTCAACTCTCTTCAATAAAGATGCAACCTTTTGACGTTCCTCCTCACAATCTGTCATTGCTTTAGCCAGAGCAGTGTTCTTTGTTTGCAGCTGCCTCATCAAGAGAGAGACATCTTCGCCTCTTTCTTTGTCATGAAGCCTCACCTCAGTAGTCTCATCATTCCCAATGTTCAGTTGAGCCTCAGTTATGCCTGATTTCAATACCAATAGCATTGTCGAAGCCTCCTCATTCTGCAACTCCAACTGCATTATCACAGAGTGGCAATTTTCCAATTCCATGTCAAGCTCTTTTACTACTGTTTCTTTGCTCTGTAGTGCAGACCTGTGATTATCCAGCTCTCCAGTCAATTTCTCCAGTTGAGAGCTCCATTCAGCTTCTTTAGCTTTAAGATTTGCAGAGCAATTTCTGTGCATCTGCTCCAAACTCTTGAGCTTGTTTTGCATTTTTGCCAAAGAAGAATTTCCCACTTCCCGAATCCCAGCCTCCTGAAGCTCTTTGAGTGACACCAGCAACTCCTGGTTGTCTTGCTCTAGTTTTCCTGCTTTGTACTCAATTTCTTTGTAAAATGTCTCCTTGGTAACCAAAGAATGTCTCAGAGCTGCAATTTCTATGTCCCTTTGAGTGGCCAAGCATTCTAGTTGTGACCTTGCATCCTGACACTCGGTGAAAACATTCTCAAAGCGCGCTTTAAATTCAGAAACCTCAACTTCAAGATACTTTCTCCTGCTTTCTTCATGAGCTAAAGCTTCATTGCACATCCTGAACTGTTTTTCAAGATCTTCTGACATTCTAGTCTGAGAATCTAAGCGTGTCTGTAGTGAGCAAATTTCATCAATCAATGTGGACCTCTCCATCTCCCACTCTTTCTTGCTTTCCCTGAACTGATATCGGAGCTTTTCATGTGCTTCTTCTAGATGGTTGAACTGCTCTTTCTTCCATTTTAGCTGATTTTCAACCTTCCTGCTCTCCTCCTCCAACTTGAGTAGCATAGAATCCCTTTCCCTCATCTCTATGGATGCTTTGGCATTTTTCTCTGCTTCCAAGCATTTCTTCTGCGAAGCAGATAGAAGCCCCTTATAACGTTCAATCTCTGCCATAAACACATGAATCTTTTGTTCTTGATCTATGTTCTTCTCATTTGACTCATCTAGTGCCAACACTAACCCTCTTTTCTCCTCCTCCCATTTTTTATACTTCTCACCGCAATCAACTTTAAGCTTATCATTTGCAGTGCTTAAACGTCTGATGATGGATTCTTTTTCATTCAAACTGCATTGCAAATCTTCACACATTCGCTTCACAGTGGAGATTTCCTCTTCCTTAGCATTTAATTCTTGGGCCTGTCTCTCAACTTTCGAACATGCTTCTTGGGTTCGGATAAGCTGTTCACCATGAGCTTTCTTCAAGTTGTCAGAAAATTCTGCTTTGCATCTCAAATCTGCTTTGAGCTTCTCAATCTCAGCTTTTGCTTCATCTAACTCTTCACAGATCCTGTCCATTTCTTTGCAAATTTAAAAGAAACAAGACACACCTGTTCACAAGCAAAAACCTTCTTCAGATAACAAATTGAAGTTGATTTAAGCGCAATTATGCCAATAGAGAACAGAGTACCACAGATAAATATATAGTGAAGATCACATTGCTGATATATCTAGAGGTTCAAATCCAACAAACAAAATTAAATTAATTACTTTTTGACAGGATAATAACTCCTATGATGCTATTGTTTTTCCAAGAGGGTATTGCATCTCATCTTCCAGGTCTAATTAAGAACATGTGAAAAGTAAAAACCCACTATTAACAAGTTATTAAAATCATCAAGACCACGAACCCTAATTTATTCCCCCTTTTGTATGCAATGACCCAAAATTTGTAATTTCATTGTTTATAAAGAACTTAATTGCCAACGAGCAATGCCAATCTTTTGTTTCTTGATTATAAGAAATCAAACAAAACCCAAAATAATCAAAGATATAGATACCATTTTTCATAAATTTTCCACGGTTGTTTCTCCCAAGATAAAACAAAGACTAAAGATTATTATTTAAATATAAAAAATCACGGACCCCATTTCTTTTCACTTTGGTATTCAATAATCGACCAAAAATTGTATCTTATTGTCAAAATCATGGAAAACCCGAAAACAAAAAACCTTTAGATCGAATTTTCAACGAATTTCTCTCAAGATTACACAATGGCTTTCTTAAATTTCTAGTCTCGTAAGAACCCAGCATAAAAACAATAAAAGTAAAGCCCCCGACAAAATTAAGAGAGACCCAGAAAGAAAGAAACAAAGGGATAACTTAAAATGCGTTGTAACAACCAAAAAACCATGAAAGCATGTGCAAACCAAAGATTTCACATATCAAGAAACTTCACTACTTAATGATTCTTTTAACACTGGAAATAGAAAAAATAAGAGAAAGCCAGAAAAGAAAGAAGAGAAACATACCTGGTTGTTATTATTATGGGTTTCTTCCCATAGATTTTTCCATGAAAAGAGTTTCTTGTGATTTTCTTGGTTTGTGAAGAGAGAGATCAGATAAAATAAAAACAACTAGAGAAAGTGCAAGAAATAGCCGTTGAGAGGGAAGAGAGGGGATTCTGTTTGAAATAGAATAAAACGGCGTCATGGTTTTCTATTTAACGGCGTGACGAGTTTCTTTGAAAATTGGGCTGAGATTGGACTGGGCTTTTCATTTGTTTTATGTGTGAGATAGATAATATGGCAATGGTTCTGTAATAATATTTTTTAATTAAAATATATTTTAAATTGATATTTTTTTTATATTAACACATTCAAATTATAAAAAAATACTTAAAAATATTAATTTGATATTTTTAAATAAAAAATAATTTAAAAAAAAACTTTGAAGGATAGATTAAACTGTAAAAAAAAAAACAAATTTGTATGAAAACTATTTTTTTGATTGAAAAATATTTTAAATTAATATATATTAGGATATGCAAATACAAAAAATTCTAAAACATAAAACCATGTTAGCATACTATGGAGAAAAAAAATTGAAAACAGAATAAAGTTTAATGATCATATATTGTATAATTTCTTCAAGAACAAAAATGAGAAAAAAAAATACAAAAATAATCATTGTAGATTGTGCTATAGTAATCCACGGTCCAAATGAGATTGCAACCATAGTTGAAGAAATAATGAACTCATGATCAATTTTAGTTTTTTTCACTAGCATCGTGC
>Ga0325414_1005374_pt1 | contig 13527 bp, 6 predicted proteins | sample PopdelMetagenome_8_FD_206183 | JGI IMG/M metagenome (GOLD analysis project Ga0325414, IMG submission 206183) | Populus deltoides microbial communities from Bellville, Georgia, United States - Leaf-PdKOR-R3 | ecosystem: Host-associated > Plants > Phyllosphere > Phylloplane/Leaf | place: USA...
AAAACATTTTCTGAAAGTTGTAAAGAATTTAAAAATATCATATTATTTGCTGATTATATCAAATTTGGTCCTCAAACTTTTGATTGCTATATATATTTTGTTTTGAATATTTGTTTTTCAATTTCATCCCTTAGAATTTAATTTTTATAATAATTTTGATTCTCATTTTTATAATTGTTATTTACTTTTCCATTATCATTTTTTTATTGAAAGTTTTTATCTATCAAATTTGATCCTCATTTTTTTTTATTGTTACTTATTTTATTTGAAATAACTTATGAAATGTTAATTATTATTATTTTAATTTCTTCATCTTTTATTTTTTTATTTTTTAGATTTGATTTCTATTATTTATTTTATTTGAGATAATTTATGAAATTATATTTTTTTTTCAATTTCATTCTCATTTAACCTTTTAATTTGTAAGATTTGTTCCTCATTATTTTAATAAACTTGAAAAAAATAAAACATTAATAAGTTATTTTCCAATTCATTTTCCATGACATAACCAAATACTAGAAAGTGTTTTCCAACTTATTTTCCATCACACTACCAAACATAAAAAAATAATTCACTTTTCTGGAATTCACTTTTCAAAAAGAAATTACTTTTCAGCAAACAAATGGGGTTAATGTTTAATTTGCTAAACTGGAAGCAGTGTGTCATATAATAACAGGAGTTCGGGAAACTACAGAGAATGTTTGATAAAGAGATTATAAGGCAATAATGTTGAAGATGACACTAAGGTTATTAATTTTGTTCCACGTTGGAATTTTAGTTTCGGAGTATTTTAATATTCTATTATCATTAGTGTGTGTGTCTAAATTTAATATACATCATTTCAATTCAAATATAATGATAAATTAATTTTAAATCATGTAATATAAACACAATATCAAGCATATAAATATAATCTTGAGATTTAAAACATTTCTAAATAGTAAAGGATTAAACTTAAAATAACTTTAACTTAAAGCAATTCAACGCAAATAAAAAAACCAAAATATTAATAAAATAAAAGATTTCAATACAAAAAAAAAATATAAATCAAACATCATCTTTATCATTAATGTAGAAATAATAATATTAATCTTGTGGTAGTACGTATATAGAAAAAGCTATCAAATAAACATTCCAATAGACAATAATTTCCACCGAGATAATCTCCTATCTTAAATCCTCTTCGTCAAGAATGTTAGGTTTTTCATAAATCCAATCATTTAATAAGTAAATGTTATCAAAACTAATGAGATCTAAAATATCTATTGTTTTATAATTAACCTTGTTGCCTTTACAAGTAGTTAAGAACTCCCTGTTATTGAAAATAGAAGAAACCAATCTCCTTTCACATCTCCTCAAACCAGTTATCGCAATCATCTGTAGTGATATTTTGCAGGCACCAACTTGTTCCAATTCAATTTAACCCTAGAAAGAAAGACACCTCCTCTGTCTTTTTTTTTTCTTTTAAAAACTTACTAGCTACTTTGAACGTAAAATTCAATGGAATTGATAAGAGGGTGCAGATAGTAAGAGTTGATGATAATCAAGTCTTGTTTTGCACATTAAATAGTCAGGTATGACATCTATGTATTGTTAAAAAATATAGGGTTATTCCGTTTTATTTATTAAGGGTAAAATAATATTTTTATTTTCTTCTCGTTTTAGTCTATATATAATCTCTTTGTAAGTAAGTTAAATCTATTTTTTTTAATATTATTGTGATTTTATTATGCAGTATCAATGAAACTCTAGCCTTCTCCTCTCTTATTTTTATATTTCTCTTCATTTATTTGGATTGTTTAACATGGTATTAAAGTATGGTTTCATGGAACGAAGCTTAATTTCAAACACAACTTTCATGGATCCAACTTCAAGAAGATATTTTTTCAGTTTTTGCAATTTGGTATTTCATTTTCCTTTATTTTATGTTCTGATTTTCTTTGTTTGTTAACTATAACTACTAAAAGAGATAATTCACTTCAGTCTGTGAGGGTGAGGTTGGATGGAAAGAATTATTCGTATTTGAGTTATGTTTAACATGGTATTAAAGTATGGTTTCATGGAACGAAGCTTAATTTCAAACACAATTTTCATGGATCCAACTTCGAGAAGATATTTTTTCAGTTTCTGCAATTTGGTATTTCATTTTCCTTTATTTTATGTTCTGATTTTCTTTGTTTGTTAACTATAACTACTGAAAGAGATAATTCACTTCAGTCTGTGAGTGTGAGGTTGGATGGAAAGAATTATTCGTATTTGAGTTATGTGATGATACATTTTTTTAAGGGTAAAAAGATGTGGGGATATGTTAGTGGAATTCTTATGAAACCTAGGAATACTGATAAGGGTTATATTGCTTTAATAGATGTTTAGGAAGCAAACAATGCAAATATTATTACTTGGATTAACAATTATATTGATCATTTCATAGGTACACAGTTGGCGAAGTATGAGATAACAAATGAGGTTTGAGATCATCTGCAAATGTTATTTTTCTCCTTTCAAAAAGTTGTATGGGTATGCCCTCGATTATTTCCTCTTTAAAGTTTTTAGTTGTCCTTATTTTATTCTTCATCCTCATGTAAAACACCGTAAGTTGTCTTTTTGATATGTTATTTGTATCTTTCTTGGTTACGTTAAAGGTAAAAAGATATATCGTTGTTTTAACCCAATGACTTAGAAACTCTATGTGTCTCGTCATGTTGTCTTTCTCAAGCATATACATTTTTTTTCTATTTTATCCACTACTCATAGCTTGACTAGATCTAATCTTATCTGTATAGATCTTTTTTCTGAGGATTCTGATAATTTATAATCTCAAGTTCCTAGTACTTCAAATATCTCTTCTTATATTCGACCAATTCGTACTAATCATTCTGCATATATTAACACTTTACTCTCCTAGTACACTCGAAGCTCCCTTTTTTTTCTATGGTCCCTCAAACTCTTTTCGAGATTGTGGATCCACCTCTACATCAATCCATATGCATTTGTAAGTCCACAAAGTTACCAGATCTTGCATATTCTTGTTATTCTTTATCTTTTACTTCCTTTTTAGTTTTTATTCATTGTCTCTTAGAGTCTTCTTCCTCTAAAAAGGCAATTCTTGATCCTATTTGGCAGCAAGCTATGAATGAGAAGCTTTCTGTTTTGCATAAGACAGATAGATACTTGAGATTTGGTTCCTCTACCTGCTAATAAGAGTGTTGTTGGTTGTTGTTGAGTGTATAAGATCAGACTAATTTTGATAAATCTATTGAGTGATATAAAGTTAGGTTGATTGCAAAAGGATACTATCAATAGTATGGTATGACTTATGATGAGACATTTGTTCTTGTTACAAAAATAACTATTATTCATACTCTTATTGTAGTAGCTTCGATTCTTCTGTGACATCTCTTAAGTTGATGTTAAAAATGTCTTTTTGAATGGAGATCTTCAAGAAGAATTTTATATGACACCCCATCTTGGTGTTTCACATGACTCTAGGTATGTTTGCAAGTTCAAGAAAGCGTTATATGATCTCAAATAAGCATCTCGTGCTTGGTTTGACAAATTTTTTGTTCTAATATCTTCTCTTGAATTTGTTTCTGGTAGTTATAATTCTTATCTTTTTGTTAAATACACTAATACAGGTTGTATCATTCTGTCTTTATTTATTGATGACATGATCATTACCAATATGTCATTGATAGTTTTTTATTTTTGAAGACAAAGTTAGCTATATAGTTTGAAATAAAGGGTTTGGGTTATCTACAATATTTCTTGAGTATTGAGGTAGCCTACTCACCTAGAGGTTATCTTCTTTTTCAGTTGAAATATGTTGAAGATATTATTGAGTGGGCTAGACTTACTGATAATAAGACTATAGATACTCCCATTGAGGTTAACGCAAAGTATTTTTTTTGATGGTTTATCTTTGTCAGATCTTACTTTATACCATACTATTATTGGGAGCTTGGTATATCTCATTATTACTCGTCCAGATATTGTATATGATGTTCATGTTGTTAGTCAATTTGTTGCTTCTACTACTATCGTTTATTGGGCAGTTGTTCTTTGTATTTTACAATATCTTCATGATATAGTTTTTCAGAGTCCTTTTTTTTCATCCACCTCTTCCTTGGAGCTACGTGCATACTTTGATATTAGAAAATTTACATGAATGACATTGAAGATTAAAGTTGTATTCATGATTGTGGTGTAAATTGTTTTTCAAATTATTTTTTATTTTTTTAAATTTATTTTTAATATTAGCATTTCAAAATAATTTAATAATATAAAAAATTAATTTAAGACAAAATAAAATTTTAAAAACATTGTTCAATTATTGCCCATACGAATCAGAACCACCGTCATCTCTCTGCTTTTCAACATGGTGATCACAATAAATATAGTAAATTCTTTTAATATTTTTCTATTCATCAATAAATATTTTTGCTGTGCAACCACGTCACTCAATAAATATTTTTCTATTCATCAAATTCTTTTTAAAAAAAAATCAAGAGGAGAGAGGATGTGGAAAAAAGGAAATTGATTTGACACATGCTTGTGTTTTTGGTTAATTTGTCCACATTCAAGAAGAAAATATTCATGGAATAAGATAAAAATGGACCTGCAGTTTTTGGATTTCCAAGGACTCCATCCTGTATCTTACGTCCGTTGTGAGCCTATTTGGAAGTCTTTTTGTCACCTTGCTTTTGTGAGGTCGGTTAAAATTTAATTTGTATTTTTTTATATATTTTAAAGTTATTAATATAAAATAATTTTTTAAAAATAAAAAAATATTATTTTAATATATTTTTAAATAAAAAACACTTTAAAAAATAACTACTATATTTTTAAATATCCTCTTAAAAAAATTCAAAAAAAAATCTTATTTTCATATGTTAGAAAATAGGCATGACTTGAGATATTTATATAATAAGCTATTATTCTTTTCTTTTCTTTTTTTTATTTTGAAAAAATAAGCTATTACTTTCACATTTTGGATCACATTTCACATAGTTTCTTCTAAAGTTTGCAATATCAAAACATAAATGAATTGGAGTAAATTAAACGGGTGTTGTGGTATAAATTGTTTTTCAAAATAATTTTTATTTGAAAATGTATTAAAATAATATATATATTTTTTATTTTTAAAATTAATTTTTAATATTAACACATTAAAACAATTTTAAAACACTAAAAAAAATTAACTTAAAGAAAAAATAATTATTAAATTTTAATAAAAAAACATGTTAAATCTTAATGTGTCACTAAACTCCATCAGAGTGAAACTAAATTCACTCTCACGCAATGATAAATGAAAATTAAACCCCATGAAATTTGACTTGTACCAAAAAAAAAAGAAAATTTACATCTTTTTCTTTTTTCCCTTTCTTTTTTCTTCTCAAGTTGGTCAAAGGTAGGTGAAGCACCTTTTATTTATTTATTTATTTATATGTGCAAAGCAGCAGAGTTAACTCATATAATTAAGAAAAAACTAAAACTACTCAGTACTTTACTGTGGAAGTTCACAGTAAAATGCTTAGCAGTCCTCTCTTTTTTTTTTCTCTTTTTTTTATGTTTTTATTTTTTCCCATTTTTTTTGTCTTCTTCTTTCTCTTTTTTTTGTTTTTTTCTTATTTTTTTCCCATTTTTTTCTGTTTTTATTTTTTATTTTTTTCTATTTTTTTTGTTTTCTATTGCCTTTATGGGTTTTTTTTTTGCTTTTTTGTTCTTGTATTTTTCTTTTAATGAATTTTTTTTGTTTAATTTAGTTTGTTAATGTTAATTTTTTTATTAGTTATCAAATTTTCATAACACGGATCCCAGGTTTGACGGGTTAACCTGATTTGATGAGTTAACCCGAATTTTTTTTTTATTATTAATTGTAACATATACTAAAACGGATCAGTGTTTTATTGTGGATTGCACAGTGCAGTCCACAGTAAAACACTAATTTGTTTTTGGTTTTTTTTTAAGCTGTCTTATTTTTTTAGCTGTTTTTTATGCCTTTCGGGATTTTTTTTGTTTCTTTCTTTATTTTTTTTCTAACAAAAGTTTTTTGTTTAATTTGGTTTATTAATGTTTAATTTTTTTATTTAGTTATCAGACTTTCATGACACGTTTCCCGGATTTAACGGGTTAACCTGATTTGACAATTTAACCCAGAAATATATTTTTTTTGCTTTTTTTCTTTTTAATTAATTTTTTTCATTTAGTTTAGTTTGTTAATGTTAAATTTCTTTCTATTTAGTTATCAGACTTTCTTGACACATATCTCGAGTTTCACGGGTTAACCTGGTTTCACGGATGAACCCAGTTAATTCTGGGTTGCCCCGTCAATTTTTTTTTCATAATTTTTTTATTAATTTAGTTTGTTAATGTTAAATTTTTTTATTTAGTTATCAGACTTTCATGACACATATCCTAGGTTTAACGGGTTAATATGGTTTGACGAGTTAACTCGGATATTTTTTAATTTTTTTTTGTTTAGTTTGGTTTTTAATGTTCACTTTTTTTTATTTAGTTACCAGACATTCACGACATGGATCCCGAGTTTAACGAGTTAACCTGGTTTGATGAGTTAACCTGGAATTTTGTTTTTCGCTTTTTTTTTCTTTTTAATTATTTTTTTTCGTTTAGTTTAGTTTGTTAATGTTAAATTTCTTTCTATTTATTTTTTTCTTCTTAGAGGTTTTTTTTTATTTTTTCTTTTTAATTAATTTTATTTAATTAATTTAGTTTATTAATATTAAATTTTTTTCAAAGTAGTTATCGGTTGATGCCTTTAGTTTTTCTTTTTGTTTTTTTTGTTGTTTTTATGCATTTGACTGTGGACTGCACAGTGTAGTCCACAGTGAAAAGGCTCATCATTTTGTTTTTTTTAATTAATTTTTTTTGTTTAATTTAAATTGTTAATGTTAATTTTTTTTTTCTATTTAGTTATCAAACTTTCATGACAAGGATTCCGGGTTTGACAGGTTAACCTGGTTTGACGAGTTAGCCCAGTTAATTTGGATTAACCCATTAGTTTGTTTTTTTTTTCTTTTTAATTATCAAACTTTCACGATACGAATTCAATGTATGACGGGTTAACCTGGTTTGAAGGGTTAACCCAGTTAATTCATATTTTTTTTCTTTTTCTTCATTAGTTTTTATTTTCCTGTTGGTTTTTTTTCTTTGTTTTTTTTTAACTAATCTATTTAATTATCACACATTTATGACACGACCTTGCAGCGAGACTCACGTCCAATGCTATTGGGTCTGATATTGCAGTCAAACCCACTTAAATTTAGACCATGCAAGTTTAATGTTATTATTAATATTATAAATATTATTCTTAGATTAGGCGTTGCAACTAAACTTAAGACTCTTAGGTATAACTTTGCAAAAAAATCTAATACTTTTAGATCTTAGCTTTTTATGAAATGCAAAAAATAATTGGCCCACGGCATTACGCAGGGCATGTAACCAGTGAAATTTCTAAACCCCATCAGTATTTTATTTGTAGGGCTAGATTTATTGCACATTGAATTGCTACGGTGCAATGATATATTTGTCTTTCATGACAAAAATCAAATGACATGTTTTAGGGAATAAAATGATCTTTTTCAGGAATTTATTTGTTACCAAGAGCTAATTGTACCGGGAAATCACGATAGACGCATGCTTATGGGAACTGTTTAGTATAATAGTGAAATTATGATTTTGCTTTAAATATTACTTTCTAACCATTTGACAGCCTGTTAGTTTTAAGAAAATAATAGTCATATCAATCTGATTAGTCTGATTATTTTATTAAATTGATCTGGTTATTTTGAAAAACGGCTAAATCGTTTTCATTATTAAAAAAATAGGTATTTTCAGCCACAAACCTGTCTTAATTCTTTCATCTTTATAACTCTCTTTTTTTTCTTCTTCTTACTTCATGTCATTTAACTGTAATTTATATTATATTATTTTCAATTTATTCTAGTATACTCTATTCCCACACATGCTCCTTCTTACAGGCGTAAGTACCTTGAGGTCCTAATCCACTTTAGCTTTATTGTGCTTATATTTACAGGACATGTACTATGCCAGAAAGCAAAATCAATGAGTAAAGTAATGCTCGAATTAATTCGGACGTATCAAGGTTAAATTTATCTCTCTGATTTACTTAAAAATAAACCATATTATACATGCTGATTCTCATAATCAGATTTTAACCTTTAAATGGGCTTATTCAAGCATGTGCTTTATGAGTGGATTAGTGCACACACAGGTTGATTGATTGGTATACATGAGGGAATCACAAATTAATTGTAATGTTTTGATAATGTCTTGACATGTATGGTTAGATTCATGAACTGCATTTTTTTTTTATGAATATGTTCTTTTAATTTGTGTTTGATTCTTAAAAAAAAATGGTAGGAAAGCTTTTGTAAAAAGAGAGTTTTTGATTTCGTGTTGTTTGTGCATGTAATTGTTTATTTCTAATCCTTGATTAAAAAAAAGAATAAAAATGATTTTTTTTTTCTAGAAAGTGAATCTGAATTCGTGAGTTGATGGATGCCTTGACAATATCTTTTCAACTTACTTTTTCCTATCAAATAGTGACTCATTATCCTACCATTGGAATCACCTTTAAGGTGATAATATTTTTTAAAAATTTTAAAAATAAAATACGTAGCTTGTCCTCGTATTTTATGTCCTATTATTATTATTATTATTATTATTATTATTATTATTATTATTATTATTATTATTATTTATGTTTTTATTTATTTTGGTGATAATGCATCCTAGAATTGTTTTTAAGTTTCGTAACATTCTTTTTTGTAACATATCGAGAGTTGATTTGGACTCGATCAATATGACCCCTAAAAATCTATTAAGAGTGAGTGATTACCTTAGAGTCTAATTTTAAACATAAAAGTAAACGAACTTAAAAGTCCAGTTCAATATTCACTATCTTTATGGGTCCAATGCTTATGATTCAAGAAGTGAGGTTTGGACCTTCAGACTAGGCCCTGATCCTAAATCAAAAACTCTACATGTTCTTTTATGTACGAGTTTTTGAGGTACAACCAAATTAAAATGGTGAAAGAAGATAAGGACAAAACCACATTCATCATTCATTAGGATATTTAATGTTACAAGGTTATGCCCTTTACGTTGAAGAATGCAAGAGCAACATATCAACAAGCTATTGTGATATTATTTCATGATATAATGCACAAGGAGATTGAAGTATATGTATATGATATGATTGTTAAATCAAAAATAGAAGAAAACCACATCCAAACACTAAGAAAGCTCTTTAAAAGATCGAGGAAACATAGGCTCAAATTGAATCCAATACATTACACTTTTAGGGTGAAATCTGAAGAAAAAAAAATTGGGATTTGTGGTGAGTGATAAGGGCATTGAAGTAGATCTTGATAAAGTCAAGGCTATATAAGAAATGTTTGATCCTAAAACCAAAAAAAAAAATTGAAGTTTCTTAAGGCGTTTGAATTACATTGCCCGATTGATTTCTCAATTGACAGCTATATATGAGTTGTTTTGTAGCTACTTTGTAAGAAAAACCTAGAAGTATTGAATGAGGATTGTTAGATGGCTTTCAAAAAAATAAAACAATATCTATAAAATCCACCACTCTTGATTCCACCTATAAGAAAAAGACCGTTGATTTTATATTTGACAGTAAAGGAGACCATTATAGGTTGTGTTCTAGGTCAACATAATGATTCAAGAAGAAAAGAACAAGCTTTTTATTATTTGAGCAAGAAGTCCACTAAATGTGAATCCAGATACACCTTCCTATAGAATATTTGATGTGTCCTAGTATGAGGTGATTAAAGACTCAGACATCACATGTTATATTACATCACTTGGTTGATATTTAAAATCAATCCAATTAAGTATATCTTTAAAAAACCCTATTTGTCAATTAGGATCGTACAATGAAAAATCTTGTTAGCAGAATATTATATTTTTTACATGACTAGAAAGTCAATAAAATGAAGCATCATAGCTGATCATTTGACGAGCAATATAATTAATGATTATGAGCCTTTACAATTCAAGTTTCTAGATGAAAACATTGTCGTTATTGAAGAAGAGGGTAAAGATAGGGATAGATGGACCTTGTACTTTGACAAAATAGTGAATGTGTCGAGTAATGGCTCGAGGGAAATTCTCATTTCACCATCAAAAGAACAATATTTGGTAGCCATCATATTATAGTTTGAATGCATCAATAACATAATAGAATATGAAGCATGTATCTATGGACTCGAAGCAGCTTTGGAAAGAAAAGTTCAAAAGCTAGATGTGTTTGTGGCTTTCTTATTGATAATTTGCCAAGTAAAGGGAGAATGACAAACAAAAGATGAGAAGCTGAAATCATATCAAAAACCTTCTCAATCTAGCAAATCAATTTGAAAAAAAATTGAGTTTACTTACATAAGTAGAGTTACGAATCAATATGCAGATGCACTAGCTACCTTGAAATTGATGATCCAAATTAGCTGTAATGAAAAAGTATAGGTTATGTGCATCAAAATAAAAAACATTCCTGCTTATTGTTTCTTAATCGAAGAGGAAATAGATGAAAATCCATGATTCCATGATATCAGGTAATTCATTAAAACCAAAGAATATCCATTTGGTGAAAACAAAGTAGATAAAAATTCACTAAGAAGGCTAATTACAAACTATTTTTATGGATGAAAAAGTGTTTTACATGAGAGGTTTTGATGAGACTCAATTCATATGTTTAAATAAAGAAGAAACCAAAACAACTATGAAGGAAATGTATGAAGAAATTTGTGCTACCTATGCCAGTAAACACATGATGGCATGAAAAATACAGAGAAGTGGGTACTTCTAGACCATAATGGAAAAAATATTGTATTAAATATATGAGAAGATGTCACAAATGCTATATTTTTTATGATAAATTGAATGCACCACAAGTTCCTCTTCATAACATGTCATCACCCTGGTCATTCATGATGTGGAGAATGAATGTGATTGGCCTAAATCTGAAAGCAAGTAATAGTTATTGATTCATTTTGATGGTGATTGATCATTTTACAAAGTAGATTAAAGCAACATCTTATACCTATGTTACCCAAAAGGTTGTTCGAATATTCATTGAAAAATACATTGTTTGTCGATATGGATTGCCAAGAGTAATAGTCATTGATAGAGCCCAGAACTTTAATGAAAAGACGATTCAAGATTTATGTCAGAAGTGGGAAATCAAGCATTTTAATATTTTTGTCTTATCATCTTAAAATGAAGGGTGCAATAAGGGCAAGAAACAAGAATATAAAGAAGATTATGTAGAAGATGATTATCATATACAAAGACTGACATGGAATGCTTCCATATGCATTGAATGGATATCAAACTTCTATAAGAACATCAAGAGGAGTAACTCCTTACTCTTTAATTTACAGAATAGAGGTAGTTTTACCCCCTCGAAATGGAGATACTCTTTTTAAGAATGCTAGAAAAAGCTGAGTTAGAAGAATAAGAATTGGACATAATACAATATGAGCAATTAAAATAATACAAAAGTGATTATGAATGGTTAATTTCAAAACCTAATATGTTAATTTAATGTGATTGTGAATGGTTTGTTCCTATTAATACTTTGATGTGAGTTTGATGATTGGTAATTTGGTATATCCCTAGATTAATATTAATGTATATGTTCATGATAATTTGCTGAGAATTGCTTAGTTTTTTTTTTATTCAAGCATGTGTTTTATGAGTGGGTTAGTATACACATGTTGAATGATTGTTACATATGAGGGATTACAAATTAATTGTCATGTGTGAATAATTTTTTGACATATATGGTTAGATTTATCATCTGCTAATTTTTATGAATATATTCTTTCTATTTGTTTTTTATTCTTAAAAAAAAATAGTAAGGAAGTTTTTGCAAAAAAAAAGTTTTTGATTTCACATTTGTGTGTTCGCGCTTGTAGTTGTTTATTTCTAATCCTTAATAAAAAAAGAAAAAAAAGATTTTTTCTAAGAAATAATTATTTATTTCTTTTGTAACACATCGCTAGTTGATTTGGATTGGGTCAACATGACCCAAAAAAATCCATTAAAAGTAAGTTATAGTCTCAGGTTCTGATTTGAGATATATAAAAAAAATAGACTCAGAAGCCGAGTTCAATATTCACCTTCCTCACAAGTCCAATGCTTATAATTCAAGAAGTGAGTTTTGGGCTTAAGACCAAGCCATGATCCCAAATTATTTGTTACAAAATTAAAATATAGATAAGATTTTTCAGGGTGATATATTTTTTTCTTTAATATAACCAATTTATTATCTAAAATTTTCTAAAAATCAATTAAAATTTCTAATTATAATAAACTAAGTGAGGACTTTTTTTATAATTTTATCATGATGTTGAGTGCGACATTAATAATGATCAAGAGGTTTGTAAGAATTGCATGATGCAGATTTAAATCTTAATCCCCAGGAAACTTGCCCTTGATTACCATTCCAGTACCCTAAATGTTTATTTATGAACCCCCTGCATCTCTCAGATTGGCAGGAGCGGCGCGTGGAATGCAGGGACCAATTTTATTGTTTGAAGCAGTGAGAAAATAGAGGAAGCAGAAAGTAATTAGCCCTCGCTTTCTCTATAAAGTGGGTTTTGCCTAGCTTGGAATGCTAGCTAGACGTCCTAGTAGTAGTGGGAGTCGCATCTTTTTTCTTGCCTCCTTTTCCACTAATTGCTCGTTCCTAGATTTGCCGTCTTCTCCTTTTTAAGCCCAGACCAAAGCTAACTGGGGAGGTTGTCGTCTAGCTTGTTTCACACGAGTCCAAGTGGATTTCCATCTTCCACGTTAGGCCAATTCAAAAAGTTGGAAATTCTTATTTAACAGAAACTGATTGATGAGGAAAATCACTTTCTGTTATCATAAAGTGGAACAATTCTTTTCTTTCTTTACTTTTCCTTTTATTTGGTTCGTAGTTTTTGTGGGTTTAACATAGTTGAGTCAGGTTTTTAAGTCTTTTTATAATTAATTTTTTTAATATTAGATTAATTAAGAATTAGATTTTATTTTATTTTTTTATTGAGTTATCCCGGTCTTATAACTCAAGTCTGACAGGTTAAACTAGGCTGCTCAGGTTATTTTTTTAATTTCATTTCAATATTGAATTAACTGAGAATTGAGTTTCAAAATGTTTTTTTTTATTTGTTTTCTATAAAATTGTCATAATCTCATAATCCAAATTCTGGATTTTACATGTTAACTCAAGTATCCAATATATAATCGTCTTAATATTTTTTTAAAAAAATATATCATCTTAAATTTCACATGTTTTGTTTAATGTGAAATTAACTAGTTCATATCAGATTAAATTCTATATAATTTAATTTTTTTATATCTAAAATATTTTCAATGCGAGTCAACTTGTACTTGTAGTATAGTGCGAGTAAGTATACATTATTATATATAAAAGGAGTGGTAAAACATTGACAAAGTAAAATGCGTTGCCGTGTGGGGCATTGCAAA
>Ga0325414_1005376_pt1 | contig 13524 bp, 8 predicted proteins | sample PopdelMetagenome_8_FD_206183 | JGI IMG/M metagenome (GOLD analysis project Ga0325414, IMG submission 206183) | Populus deltoides microbial communities from Bellville, Georgia, United States - Leaf-PdKOR-R3 | ecosystem: Host-associated > Plants > Phyllosphere > Phylloplane/Leaf | place: USA...
TCTCTTAGCCTAGTTCTCTTTTTGTCTCTTCACTTTCAATAGTTAATCACATCAATCAATCCTTTGAATTGTGAGATATACCTACATTCAAAACAAGCATTTACCATAAATTAAAGATATATTATATCATTAAACTTGTTATTATAAAACATGCTTTAGTTAGGGAATTTAATGATACTTTAGTGCAATACAATGATATAAAGCCTTAATGAGAATGCACTTTTAAGTACTAATCAATGGACAAGAAAAGAACAAACTTCCCTCGCACATGAGGGGTAAGATAATGATGAAATGACATCTATTTTAGCTTTAACAACCTCTAATCCACGCGAAGAAACAATATGCCCAATAACTATTTCTTGTTCTACTATAAAATAACACTTTTTCATTGTTCAAGACAAGGTTAATTTCAATGTATCTTTTCAAGACCAAAGATAAATTTTCTAAACACTTACAAAAAGAATCACCATACACCATGAAATCATCTATGAAAACCTCAATTTTTATTTCAACATAGTTAGAAAAAATACACAACATGAATCTTTAAAAAGTTGCAGGTGCATTACAGAGACCAAAGGGCATTCTCTTATATGCATATGTACCAAATGGACATGTAAATGTAGTTTTTTTCTTGATCTTCAAGATTAATAACAATATGATTATATCCACTATATCCATCAAAACTCCTTCAAGAATTTGACATACTTAGGAATTTGTTTGATAGCATTAATCAATAGAATGTTGAGTTCCACTTTCTTGAAAACCTCTAAAATCTCTTTTTCTTTATCCTCTTTCTTAGACCTAGAGGAACTTACAGGAAAGGGGGGGATTATCTTAAAACTGGAATTCATTGAAATAGGACTTACCTTTGGAGTATTAGTCATTGTTTCAGTTTATGGAGGAGAAGGATTTTTTTTTAATACTCAATTTGGTTTCTATCTCCTCTTCTTCCTCCATCTCAATTTGTTTCGACCTTTGCTCTTCAAGTTCTTTCCCACTTCGCAGCGTGATCACACTAACATTCTCTTTTGGATTCAATGCTTGGGAGGGAAACTTTCCATTTATTTATGCCTCCAATTTCCCTACACTTGAAGCTACTTGCCCCATTTGCTTCTCTAAGTTGTGAATGCTTGATCTTGTTTCCTGTTGAAAAGACATGATATTTTGTTGCAATGTCATTGTATTAGAAGCCAAGGTTTTCATCATCTCACAAACATCATCACTCGATGACCCCATAACATTGGAATTTGTGAATGCAGGGGGCTGTCACGCATAATAATTCTGTTGGGGCTGAAATCTATGAAACTTTCGGCCTTGATTACCTTATTGAGACGAGTTCCCATAACATAAATTGGGATGATCTCTCCATCCGGGATTGTATGTGTTGGAAAAATGGATCATACTTCCGCTGAAGTTGTCCATTGAATGCTCCATCAACTGCATTAGCTTGTTCAATGTAATCTTCTCGCATTGTTGGGCACATATCTGAAGCATGTCATTGTAGGGAGCATATGCTACAAACTTTCACCTGTTGTAAATTTCCACAACCAAAGAACACATAAAAGAAGTAAGATCATTAACTTTATTCTCTAAGTTAGAAATACTTACCTTATTTATTAGTTTGCTTGGTAAGTCTCCACGCGTGCCAAATTGTTTCGAGTTGGCTGCTAAATTTCTGTTTTCATTTCATTAGATGCTTCTCTTTTGGAAACAGTTATATATAAAATCCAAAAATTAAACAAGCTTTCATAATTATGTACATTTAAGAAAGATATGGGTGTAGCACACCTACCTACTGTATAAGCTCAGCTTGTGCTCCCCTGCTGTTGTTGAGTAGCTCCTATGGTCTCTCCTGTATTCACAAGTATACCATATTATTTATTATTCAAGTTATATTTCTTTTAATAACAATAAAATCAACAAATATTGACTTCCCTTCAATAATTTCTTCCTTCATATTTGTGTTTCCCATTACATCTCTTAAGATCATTATTATTTTTATTTAATTATAACTAACATTAAAAATCTCAGTTTTGAACATGACTTATTTTCATTAAACATTAAAACACATAACTATATATTTTTTAAAGGGAAAGAAACCCAATTTTACCCATAACGCAACTAAATTACACATTTTAGCAATTTGTCAAAATTGCTAGCAAAGACGGCAGCTCGATCTCTCCTCAGAGTTTTACCTATATATAGCGTTCTAGAACTCTAAATTAGGCGAGGTCAGTCTCGTCGGAAAGCTAACATCTTTATATATAACTTCTATGAAAGGCCTTTCCTAAATTTTATCATTTTTAGGCTCGAATACCTTGTGGAAATTAGGGAGACAAATATGTCCAGTTTTCGTCAATGTTTTAAATGAACCCTCAAACATCCTCATTTTTTACTCTCCCTCCAAAACAACCATTTGTTCACATTATAAACAACACATTACAAGCAATTTACAAAGAAAATAATAAATTCTTCTCTTTCAATTCACCCCCAAATGGCCGACCATCTTTGCTTCTTTAACCATTGAATTTGTTTTCTTTGGTATCTCTATATAATTTCACATTGAAGACAATCTTCAATTCTCTAATTAATTCAATTTCACATGATTATATATTTCCCTAAATTCTACACAAGAACCCTAACTTAAATTCAAGATTAATACACCAATTCCTAATCGAATTCAAATTGGCTTACATATTCAAGTTAGGAGCTCCTTACTTGATGATAAATTGGACTTCGATCCTTAACTAGACAAAAACATTTGACTCTTCTCTTTTTTCACACCAGTCGGCCTTCATTCTCTCCCTCTTTCCCCATAATTTCCTTCACTTGTTTCTTGTTAATTTCTTTGCCCAATGATGTTTTCCCTCAATTGATCTAAGCCTTGTGTAAACTTAGCAAATTTTTGTGTTTCTTTCTTAATTTTTGGTAGAAAATTCAAATTTCTTCCCTCCTTTTTGTTATTGTTGCAGCTGGCCTTAAAGATAAGAAACGAGGTATTTATAATTTGTTTTTTTTATTTGATATTTGATCTCATTTACTAAAATGTTTTATTTTTTACCTTTTATATCTTCCTCTTACTATTTAAGTTACACTCCTTTTTATCTTTTGTGATTTCATCCCTCGACATTTAAATTTAATTTTTTTTCTTTACATTTAACCTTACCCTCTTTATCTTCGAGTTAATTAAAACTCTTTTTTTCTTTTTTTATATATTTCAAAATATCTTAGTCGGAAAACTCATACCAAAAAAATTTGTTATCCCTAATTTATTTAATTTGTACATTAACTATCTCATTTTCCTTTTTCAATCTATATTATTTTCAATTTATACAAAAGTTTATTCTCGGGGTTTATATAAACACTTTCTAGGGTGTTAGATTTTTATACTTCAATTTAGGCTTTCTCTCTATATAAAACTATCTCATCAATATTATTGCTTTGTCCTTGCATCTTTGTTTATGTTATCTTTACTCATATTCATAAAAAAAATTAACATATAAAGTTTGATTCATATGTTGTTTGTTGTATTTTTCTAGGTAATGAATGAAACACATTAAAAAGGATATCGCTTCTATCATCCTCTCACTTGATGCATATATGTCAATATAGATGTCACATTTATAGAATCAAAATAATATTTATCACCTTCCCTTTCCACCTTTTTTTTTTAGGGGTGGACACATAATAAAAAGAAAAAATAGATGAACTTATACTTTAAAAGTATAGAAATTTAAGGTACCTACCTATAAAAAATTTAACTATAATTGCCTATATAAGAGAATAAGACCCTCCCCCACATATTTTCAAGAACATTAGAGGACCAATTTCCTTAGACTTTTGAGGTAATGCTCTCCACTTCATCTCCTAATATAATAGATACTTATTCTAGATTTAAACTAATTTTGTAGCATAATCATAGAAATAAACCACCGAATTAGTATTCTCTAGAATATATAGAAAAAAAAAATCAAACCATGTATCATCCTAAACGCTACCAAAATCATTACAACCTTTTGTACATGATCTATCATCTATACAAGTTCCTAGCAATCTATATAAAGCTCTTTTTTAACTAGAGTAGAATCAAGAAATAATGATATAAATAAAGGCATTATAGAAGAATCAAACATGAAGTCTTGTTCCTTTATCTAAAGGAATAAAATTAGAAGATGTAAGTGGATGTTTTCTATTAAATATAAAGCAGATAAGACCATTAATAGGTGTAAAGAAAGAATCGTGGTATAAAGATATACTTAAATGTATGGTATAAACCACTAGGAGATTTTTTTTTAGTAAAGTTGAATAGAGTCTAGGTTAATGTGAAATTGAAGGGTAAAAACTCTAGAACCTACTAAAAGCTAAAATCAAGTTGAAAAGAACTCGAGTGATTACCTGAACCTAAAAACCATAGTTATTGGATGAAATTCACAACCTATTAATTATAAAGAATAAAAAAACTATAATTATAAGGGTAAATACCACAAATAAGTATCTTCGATAATTTCCGAAGAGTTCAATGAAGAACCAAGATATGAGCAACTTTGCACACATAATATTATTTCTGAAATCAAAATACTTTAAAAACTAAATATAAGCTAAATAACCCTATTTTTACTAGATAAAATGTTCTAAAAAAACTAGAAAAATAACAAAAGAGTTCTAAATACAATAGAAAAAAGAATCCCTAATCAACTAGAAAAATAGTGCAAATCAAAAATAGTTTCTAAATAATAAAAGAGTCCTTTTGAGATGAAGGCTAATGCTAAAAATCATTAAGTAATATCACATGATCCATTATATATGTCAATTAAGTTTATTACAAGGTTAAAAGCTAAGAATATTAAAGAGGCACTCAATATTTTAATTCAAGATATTTAGGCCAAGTCAAGCATCAAGATTATAAAAAAGGATGATCATGCTTTAACTAGTGTAATCCATACAAAGTAAGGAGTTGGTTCTTATGCTTGAGGCATATAAATTGGGCTTGTTTTCTTAATATATTATTTTATGTTAATTGACATAATTTTAAATTTGGATCGTTAGATCATGCTAAGATTTTATGAGATGATTATAGAAGTCTTTTTTGTTCAATAGGGTTAAAATTTAATAATCATCAAACATTGATAAGACATTGTAATAAGGTTTAGATGATTTAACATATAGATGTGTTGTTTAGAATTAGTGTGAGGCGTGGCAAAAAAAGAAGAAGGTGTGGCTAAAGTCCAACCAAAAGACATGAAAAACAAGAAAAAAAAAAAACAAAGTTGTAGAAGGCATGCAAGAAAAAAAGTATTGTTTTAACCCAAACACCAAAACGAGTTTTGGTGCTTTGTTTATTGTATTGTGATGATTGAAATGAACCGTTTCATTTAACTGAGAGTGGAACACACCATTTCACTCAAACAAAACGACTTTATTTTCACTTAAACTGAACTTTCATGTTTTCAAAAATGTCCCTCAATTTATCTTCATTTTGAATTTGGTTATTGTTTTCTATTTTTGGCCAATGTCAAACTTTTTGTAATATTTCTTTTCAATCTCATCCTGAATTGTGTTAAAATGGTCCTTGTATTTTGTTGTCTTTTCCAATTTAGTCCTTGGTTTTCTAATTTTTAATCACTTAGCCAATTTCAACCATTTTCTCAATATTTCTTAGTTTCTTCCCAAATTGCATTTTTTTCCTTTCTTTTTTCTTTTTTTTCCATCATTTTTTAAATATTTTTTTATTGAATTATTTTTTTGCCTTTTTTTCTTAGATATTTGAGAAGCATTTGAAATTTGGATTATTACAATTGACATACAAGTGTTAGGCATGCATGATGATAGGTGATTATGGATTGAGTTTCTAGTATATTTATATTTATATTTAATATTTATTTATTTTTTGTTAAGTATTGGGTAAAATTTTTAGATATTTATATTAATGTATTGAAATATTTCATATATCCATTACTCGAATATTTATATCTTACTTATATAAATTAAATAAGTTCCAAATAATAAATCATAAATTCAGTGAATTTTGGCATCTGTGAAATTAATAAACGAGAATTCTTTGGTTTTAATGTGCTTTTAAATATTTTATGTGTATAAATACCTTTTATAACATGATGGAGCTTTTTTAGATGAAACTATGGGTCACTTTTATATTGAAGATTTGGGGCTCTTGTATTTTGAAACTATGGAAGCTCCTTCTCCTTTTCTTTCCTTTTCATTTTTCGTGGTTCAATCTCATGTTTGGGTTATGTGTTGCAAAAGAGGCCACGCATTCTCTCAAAATAAAAACAAGGGAAGCCCGATTCTGTCTGTCATGAGCACAAGCCCATTCTTATTATCTTAAAGTGACAACGGCCCAGAATCATATATCATTACTTTAAATTTATATGATAAAATTGATCGGTTCAGGGGTGGTGGCGCAGTTGGCTAGCGCGTAGGTCTCATAGCTTCTGAGTTATCCTGAGGTCGAGAGTTCGAGCCTCTCTCACCCCAATTGTTTTTTTCTCTTGTTTCCTTTTTTGGCTGGGTCTAATTTTTCAATTCTACTTTTTCTGTATGGTGGCCAGTTGTCATGGAGCTGCCACATTGTCTAGTTACCACCTGGCACTGAATGAGCTATGGAGACCATGGAGCTTTTTTCTATAAATGAGGCAAACGTTGTTTCTGTATAGATTTTCAAGAAAATGCTTGAAATCTCTTTAAAAATTAAAATAGGAGAATTGCTTGAAAATTGATAAAATCTATAGCAAAACTCTGACCTAAAATAATCCACACTTTAAAATTGATAAAATCTTTAGGAGAATTGCTTGAAACATAGTTTTGAGCATTAATGGAAGGTTTCGGTCTATTAAAAGATTTATTCTTAAAGAAAAGATTTTTATGCTGGAAAAAAAATAAAATGCTCTTAAAATGGAAAAAAGACCGATAAAGTATTGATAAAAGTATGATGGAAAATAATGTCAAATCATATATTTAGTGAAGTAAAAAATGACTCATAAAAGATAAAAGCCAAAGAATTCTTTCCAAGAATAAAGTAGATAAAAGATGCAGCTCATGAAATAGATCTTGACTCAAAAAGACAAATTCGAGCAAACGAATGAGCTCACACTAGAAAGAGGAGTTTATAGGAAATCAAAGAATAGATGTAAGGCCCGGCTCATTCCTCCTTGCAAAATATTATCCGCTAAGACTTAGCCCAACTCGGCTTTCAAGCCTCACGGTTTTGTTCCTGGCAGTCCACAAGCCCCAAAACACGTCCTACAAGGTTAGGTACCAACTACCTTAATATGTCATGGCTCTGGACACTCTTCTCTCGATGAGTAATGTTACAATAGAAGACTTATGTTTCTAAACCAGAGTATTGCACAATATTTTATTTTACAGGAAAAATCCTCAAAATCAAACTCGAATGAGTCAAAGGTTGACAAAGAAAGAATCCTTGAGTTGGGAAATCAAAAGGGAGAAAGTTAACCTTGTAATTAGGAAAGGAGCTAGCCTTATAGTCAAAATGTTTTGGATTCAATCAAAACTAATATGCATATGCAAAACTTCAGGTCAATTTAGTGAAAAAACAAAAGTCATTGAGAAGACAGGACTCTGCTAGAAAATGATTGCATATGAGAATAGTTGTGAGACTACGATTCTTCTAGTAGCTGTAAAACTAATATTCTAATTGAAGGGAATCGCTAAGATCCATGATTTTAGGTCTATTGTTTTTATTTTATAAAGCTTTGTTTGTCAAAAATCCATTTTTCTTTAAAATAAAACTGCCAAAACAAGTCTAAGGTTGAAACCCAAATAGGGTCTTACACATCGGACCCAAATTTGACCTGATCAGGTTGACTTGAAATTTTTGGTTCAATCATAAACAAAACCAAAAACACTCGTTTGACCCGAAAAACAACCCAAAACCAAAATTAAAACTTAAAACGAATCAAATTTCTAAGGAACACGAAAAACCAAAAATGATCTTAAAAAAGAGATCAAAACCCGAAAAAAGAATAAACACAAAGAATATCGATGAACATTCAAACCAAATCCAGCAACATGAACTCGAATCCAAACCATAATTCATGAAATAAAAGGCATAGAACATTTATAAATCATACAAGGATCAACAATCAAGCAACCAAACTCAACAATTATCAAACACAGTGAACAATTTTGTCTTTGAACGCTTCAATTAACCGGGAGAAAAAACCTAGGATCAAAACGCTAGAACATGTGTTTTTGATCAATTAAACCCTAGATTATAAATGCATGATGACCCACTAAACTTTGGAAACCAAAAAAACAATAAAACAACACATGAAACTAGTACCTAAGGCAAAGTTCACCAGATGAATGTTTGAATATTCAAACCTAGAAATCAAAAAATCACTTTTTTTGTTGCCAGACATAGAAAACACAATACAATGCCTAAACCTTAGGCTTTTAAGCTTTAGCAAATCACATTGTCATAGTTACACAAGTTTGTATCAAAAAGAACAACAAAAAACAACAAATCATAGAAAACATATATGAAATTTTAATTTTCAAAACTACCAAAACTAAATAACAAGCACATTCAACAATGTGGGATTCAAAATTGACTCTTCAACACTTCACGTGACTCAAATAAGACCTAAGAGCCAAGAATATGCATCAGTAAGCCTTAAAAACAAAAAACAAAACCTGCTACCATATTTGGTAAGTTCCAAAAACTATTCAATTTGGACAAAAACAAATGAGGACAAACATCAAAATATCTTCTAAACATTTAGTAAACTCTAACAACTAACTCAAATGAGGATTAAGTAAAGAAAAACAACATTTTCATGCATTAATTAAGATACAAGCTCAACACAATGTATCACCAAAACAAGTTCAAAACATTATTAAAACACGCAAGTAAAAGCTAGAGATGTGCCTCTTGGGCATCACCTTCTAGTTTAGAGAAGGTATATACCTTCGAAGTTACAAACAGTAGTTATTGCATTTTTTTCTCTCTTTTGTAAAATTTTACCTCCATAAATTTCAACTTTTGCAAAGCTAAAGAAACCATTGTGTTAGGCTCTCTAACCTTCACAACTAGAATATCTTTATCAATATTTCCTCTCCTCCCTCGTTTTCTAGCTCTGATTTTCTAAAATGTATTTATAGAGTTTTGTTAGGGTTTTTTTTATGAATTCAATAAAGTATTGAACATGATTGATTAATAATGGACTCTCTAATCAAAATGAGAGGGTTTTAGACGAGTTTTAACACCTGGAAGCTTTATACTTGGCTGGTTTTGCAATGGTGATTATAATTTTAAGATTCTTAGTGGTTTTGCTAAAATTAGATGGCAAAAAGTTGTTTTTGGCCTTTTGATCTTAAGATAAAGGTTTTGAGCCCGTGATAAGAACCCACTAAAAAGGTTTAAAGTGTGAACACGTGAAAAAAAGGAGTGGTTTTTGCATATTGGGTATCATAGTCATGGCTAACTAAGTTAACCATTTTTTAAGCCTTATCTAAGCAACTCTAACATCATCATCATTGGATACCACCTGAAGTTGGTAGATGGAGTGCATACTTTTTATTTGGATCTAACTTTGCTCAAATTGAAGGTCTTTAGCTTCCCATTCATTCATTTGAAGGTACCAACTCGATCAACCCATAATTTGTCAATGTAGTGTTGACTGATCGTGGACAAGATGTTGTTGAGTTCATAAAAGAAAATGGAATTTTAATGTTTGATTGGAGTAGTTGTTCCTTGTAAATGAGGTGTTTCTCAATTGAATGTTGGTGGTTATAGCCTATGGGGTGGTTGGAGATGCCACATTCATTCGCTTAGAGATGCCTACTTAATTAGTCAAAATTGTCAAAAGAAGAAGATGAATAGTGGTCGAACAACGCGTTACTCAATATCTTCATTAAATCTGAGTGACACGTCATCTAAGTTAAACCCTAAAATTAAGGTTTTAATTACGGATTTGACTAATTTCAATATGATCCTTGGTCTTTTAATGTCTTTAATTGCACCTGTAATGACCTTCTAACTTTCAATTTCTTGCAATTTTACTCATGTCAAGCTCAATTGTCAGCCCCGAAGTTCAGTGCCTTATCCATATCAGTCATTGATTATTGATTTGTGTATTTTTACCTCTAATTGATCAGTAAAATTCTAATTTTCTTTAATTTGGCCTTTGATTTTATCGACTTTAGTCCCTGGAGTTTTGTGCCTTTTATGGTTTGGTCCTTATTTCTAAATTTCTTCAATTAAGTTAATAATTGTTTATCAAACTTTAATATTTATGCAATTAAGCCCCTAATTTGATCAAAGTAGCTTTTCAAACTGCAATTCAACGCTCCACACTTCAGTTTCCTCTAATTAAAGCTCAAATCAAACTTAAAAACAAAATCTTCTTGCAATTAATCCATCAATAAATTCAATTAAACCATGAAAAAATCAAATTAAGTTCTTAAACATCTAATTTTGAATTTCTCTTTTCAAATTGAATTTTTCTTATCAATAGAACCTTCATCAGTCAAAATTGAATTATCAATTTTTCCAATTGTAGGTATTTTGATCCTCTCTAATTAATCTTTGGAAATTTTCTAAGCGTTCTTCGTGTCCTCTCCTTTGATAAATTTTTTTTGAATTTTTTTTATGTTTTTTTTTTTTTGTGTTGATTTGTCTAATTATACAAGAGGCCTGAACTCTTGTGCTTGTGATCCTCTTTTAACTTAAGTAGAAGGAAAACTTCGGATTAATAATTTGTTTTCCATAGACATGTGTGTATGTTATATTCTGAAAGACCCTTTATCATTTGTCGATATTGTGAATGAAGGCTCATCCAAGTCTGAGATCGATGACAAAATGGGAGACATGTGTAGACCCGAGCGGTGGTCTAGATTCGCGAGGTCTTGATGGGCAAAGCCAAAACAACGTTTTCAACACATTAGTGGTAGTGGTTGGTGCATAAGCTTGCGTTTCCATCAATTTTTAGATAATTTAGAATAAAGTTATTGCTTCTAAGAGATTCCTGCTCTGTGTGATTTTGACACAGATAATATTTATTATTAGATGGCAATCAATTAACTGATTTGTAAAGGTTCTGGTTGTGAACGAAATTACAAGGGAGTAACATATCCTGGAATAAAAGCAAGTGAAAATAGTAATTCTTGTATGCAGAAGCATTTCTGTGTTCCTCTATTTTTCCATCTCTCTCTGATACTCGACTATTAATCCTTACAGGTCCAGGTGCTGTATATAGCCAATACTAGGACCCGCCATTTCCCGGGAGATGCATATTCATTAAAGGTTATCACCGATTCAGGCCACAAGCAAGTGGTCCTTGCCTCTTTAATTTCCACCCCGATTCTTTTCAAAATCTCCACAGGCCATAGATGACTAAACAGATTCTGGTGTAATGAAGCATTTATCTGAGATGAGGACTATTCAAGTTGGTGAAATATTTGCAAGGTGATGTGGGGGGACCTGACTGAAATAGACCGGCGCTAATCATGTCGTCGATGAGCCAAAAGCATATACAAGGTTGGGTGGGTTGCTTGAATGGAGTTGGTTGTCAATCCTATTAATTAATACATGGTTGGGATTTTTCCTGTCTTAGTTTATATTTTGCCTAGACCATTACTGATTCGTTGAAAGTTCATTTACTTTGGTTTGCTGTTTGTGCCATTAATTTGATGCTCGGGGTGGGACTGAAAGTTGCTGACTTTTAGAAGAATACTGGGTGCATACTAGAAAATGATGATGACTCATTTTACGTCATGTGGGTGTATTGGAAAAATTTGTTTAAAACAAGATTAATAGGCATAATTAAAATTGAGATTCATTTATTTATTTTTTAGGTTAAAATTTTATTGGAATTTATTCTTTAACATGAAATAGTAATATGATTAAAACAAATTATAAATTAAAAAAAAATTAATCTCAAAAAATTTTTGGTTTATATGTTTTGAGAAATCTAAAAACCCTTCAAAAATTTATTCCATATAAAAAAAAAAGATTTTCTTATTATTTATATAGTGAATAATTAAATTGGAATAAAAAATACTCAACTTTTTGAAGAAGATTTAAGCAAAGTGGGTTTTAAATCTCATGTCACACAAGTGTATTCAGGCTTTAGGCTTAGCTTGGACTTGTATTTACTTTATAAAAGATTTTTTTTTTTGTCAATACATTAATTTATCCAACCCATAAATATAAAATTGTGATCAATTTCTTCCATAACAATATTTCAACTAAAAAATATCAAATTTAAAACCAAAATTGTTAGGTTTAATTCTTATGCTTAAATTAATTTTAATAATTACTAGAATTAATTTTATTTTAGTTTTGGATCTAAAATCGTCTCTAAAAAAAAGGCCAGAGAAGAGTATTTCTAGTTAGTTTTTCTACATTGTTTTTAGATGCTCTTCTTCACTTATGGGCTACAAAATATTATTTGTTGTTGGTCATTGTTCTGTCCTCGTCGTGAATATAAGAAATTAATCAATTTCTTCTAGAATAGTTTCTTCCAACCTAATATTTTTTTCAACTTAAAAATGACAAATTTATAAACAAAATTTTCAAATTTAATTCTTTCTTAAGGATGGGTAATCAAAGCTAATAATAGAGTGAGTGAATTTAGTCAAAGCTAGAATTAATTTTATATCAGTTTTGGATTCAAAATCTGTTAAAAAACCATCTCAACCCAATAGTTTAAACTTTTAGGTGAGGTCCAAAATATGATTTATATTATTCTCTAACAGACCCCCTCAAATGAAAACTTTTTGGGTTTGAAACTTGTATAGGCCCACATTACATTGTACTTAATTTTTATCAAATAAATGGAAATGATGAGATTCGAACTCATGACCACTTGATCATCAAAGCTCTGATACCATATTAAAAAATCATCTCAACCCAATAACTTAAGTTTTTAAGTGAGATCCCAGGATATGATTTATATTATTCTCTAACAATCTAATTAATTTTTTCGAGAACAGTTTCTTTAAACCGGATGGTTTTTTCAACTCAAAAACTTTAGATTTAAAACTACAACTATCAAGTTTAATTTTGATTTAATGGTATGTAACAGGAATTAATTCTAGCTAGGTTTCTTCAAACTTGGATAAACATTTTAAACCAGAACTATCAAATTTAATTTTTGTTTAATTGCAGGTAATCAAAATAATAATGACGGAAATTAATTCTAATAATTACTAGAATTAATTTTATATCAATTTTAAATCCAAAATCCTCTCTAAAAATGGGCTTAAGAAGAGTTTTTCTTATTGACTTTTCTATACAATTTCTGGACACCCTCATTCATCTAGATTTTTCAGCTTAGCTACTCTATTTTCTTTTTTATTTTTTATTCCATTCCAGAGCTAACATTTAGTCCTTATATAGAGATTCTTGATGTAATTTTTTTTTGGTTTGTGGCCCTCGTTTAGAAGTTAGTCTAAACAAGATGTTGTTAAAATACTAAAAAACTTATTATCATCAATCTTTTTGCACTTAATAAAAAGCAATAAAACTTTAGAAATAAAAAA
>Ga0325414_1005377_pt1 | contig 13523 bp, 10 predicted proteins | sample PopdelMetagenome_8_FD_206183 | JGI IMG/M metagenome (GOLD analysis project Ga0325414, IMG submission 206183) | Populus deltoides microbial communities from Bellville, Georgia, United States - Leaf-PdKOR-R3 | ecosystem: Host-associated > Plants > Phyllosphere > Phylloplane/Leaf | place: USA...
ATTTTCCTTTTCTTTGTTTTCCAGAAATTTGTTTTTTAAAAGAAATATTGTTAAACTTATTATTAAATTATGGTTATTAAAATATATTAATTTGTTAACTCACTAATCTAAAAATTTGATTGGGTTAGGTGTTCTAAAAAACTATTTTGAACATTTATCTAATTAATCTATAACTGGATTAATTCAATTAAATCTGAGTGAGACTCCATTAACTTTAAGTGTTTTTTTATCCAAAATATATTCATTTTAAAAATAAATCAAGTTTAATTTGTTGTTTCAAAAATTAATTTCATAAACCAGCAACCCAGCCCAAGCCCTAAATCATATCTGAATTCGAGTCGAATCTGATACTTATAAATTACACTTTCCATAACCATGACGATAAGTACAGTGATAGACTGATAGTGGAAATAAATCAAATAGTTTAGAGACCCAAAAAAGTACACGAATTCAATGTGAAATATTTAAACTAAAAGGATCAGTTAATTATTTCACTACAAATACAGGGACCACAATAGCAATATTTCACTTCTTAAACTTGGGTTTTGCCAAATTAGCAGTACTGGTCTCATCGCACTCACTGCTGCCACCACCACCAACATCCCGTCGGCCCCTTTTCTCTGTCTCTCAGCACGCTACAATGGAGGAGGAGAAGAGAGAGACTCAAAACCAACCAGCAGAAGAAGAGGACCAAATAGTCAACCCATGGGAAGTCGCCGCCAAAGACGGCGGCAAGATTGATTACGACAAACTTATCGACAAATTCGGCTGTCAAAGACTCGACCAAACACTAATTGACCGTGTCCACCGCCTCACCGGTCGCCCTCCCCACGTCTTCCTCCGCCGTGGCGTCTTCTTCGCCCACCGTGACTTCAACGAAATCCTCGACGCCTATGAAAAGGGTAAAAAATTCTACCTTTACACCGGCCGTGGTCCTTCCTCTGAAGCATTGCATCTAGGGCATCTCGTTCCGTTTATGTTCACTAAGTAAGTGATGAATTAGTTGATTAATTAGTTAGTTGTTCTTTGGTTTGCTTTAAACATGATAAAGTTTGTGTCTTTGTTGGTTTTAGGTATTTGCAAGATGTGTTTAGGGTTCCGCTTGTGATACAGTTGACTGATGATGAGAAATGTATGTGGAAGAATTTAACCGTGGAGGAAAGTCAGAGGCTTGCACGTGAGAATGCTAAGGATATTATTGCTTGTGGGTTTGATATCACGCGGACTTTTATTTTCTCGGATTTCGATTATGTTGGTGGGTAAGTCACAAGCTTATTAACTTCAATTTGAAGAATAAATCTGAAACATTGATGTAAGGAAGTGCTTAGGCGACAATGCGAATGCTCCGTCATGGAGATATGTACATGAGTGGTCTGTTATAGTATGGTTAGCATTTGTGATTGAATGTGGCAATGCTGATATAATATTTTCTGCTCGTTGGATGGTTTTTTGATGTACTGTGCAGTATTTGGTTTGTCATTGATATCAATTGAAGCATGTCCTTTGTTAATTTTTGTTGTGCTGACTGTCTGTTTTTACTTGAAGTGCATTCTACAAGAACATGGTGAAGGTTGCAAAGTGTGTCACATTGAATAAGGTGGATATTTTCCTCTCTCTCTCTCTCTCTCTCTCTCTCTCTCCCCCCTTTTTTTTGTATATTTTTTATTTATTCATGTGTAATGTGCCCTTATTGAGGTACTTGTGTTGATTTTGAATTCCTCTGTTTTCGGACGATTGCACTAGTTTTAAATTTTTCTGTTGCTGTGCAGGTCCAGGGTATTTTTGGTTTCTCGGGTGAAGATCATATTGGGAAAATCAGTTTTCCACCCGTGCAGGTTAGTTTTGTGCTGCTTTCCACTGATGTTATATGACAAGTATGCACGTGTCTGTGGTGATGGGAATTTATGTTGCTGGACCTCCACAAAACTCCATATTTTGATTATTGCTTTTTATCAGTTTTCTGAAATGAATGGGGTATCCAAGGAAGTGATCCAATATATTTCATTTTGTGCTGGTGTAGGCAGTTCCATCATTTCCCAGTTCATTCCCACACCTTTTCTCGGGAAAAGACGACCTCCGTTGCCTAATACCTTGTGCAATTGATCAGGTCAAACTCTCTCAATGTTGAAGGTTTCTGTTCAATTTGAATATACTTTTCAATCTAATCAATGCGTATGGACTGCTTCGTAGATGTTGTACTTGTAACTCTTTGAATGTGAAATCACATGCTGCTTGCCGTTTTTGGATCGTTCCATATAGATGGCATATTGGCATTGGTAGAAAGCTGCCATGTAGAAGTGTTGATATTCTCATAATCTGGTGCTATTTTTCATTCTTCAGGAAGTTTTTTGAATCTTAGTTTGATAATCAGACCATTTGGATGATTATTGTGCCTGTTGTGAGAATATCTGCAAGTGCGTGTTATGCACTTGCTTCTGTTCTCACCATTGTCTTCCTTGTCATTTGTTCAGGATCCATATTTCAGAATGACACGGGATGCTGCTCCTCGGATAGGATATCACAAACCTTCATTGATTGAGTCAACATTCTTCCCTGCGCTGCAGGTATTTTGTCTTTGAAAATGACATTACTTGTGTTCTAATAAAAACTAACATGCGATTGTAAAATGCATTTATGAAGTTCTTATTTGTTGTGCTGCTGCTATTTTTGTTATCTCTACTACTACTACTACTACTATTAGCACTTCCTCGAAGTTTAACTTAAGATATGACAACTGAAAAATGAACGGGAAGTAGGTTAATAGCCTTGCAAGGACATGCTTTGCTGAGGTGTATAGAGGAATTATCTATGAAAATGTGTATTGGATTTAATTAAATGGCTCATTAGAAATGTCAAATATAAAAAAAACCAAGAAAATGATGCATAGCACATTGAAGGGTGCGTTATCCCATTAGATGAAAGGAAACTTTGTTATCATACTTGGATCTTGCTCTTCTCAAATACTGTTTCAGGAAGGATTTAGTATTTCTGATGCTTGAGAGGAATATTTAGCACATGCCTTGATGAAAATCAAGAAACTAAACGAGAATATGCAGGAAATGCACAAAATACAGATGCCTATACCTATTGATAAAATTCTTTTTTCAATCCTCTGGGAGCCTGAATAACATGGGCTGTTTGTTTTGAATAACTATGTACAGAATAGTATTAATAATTTCCGGTATAGTAACATGATGGTTATGATTTGCAGTGAGGGATTTTCATGCTATATTTTTTCCAAGGTTTTGTCTAGAAGGCTTTTATAATGGAAAAAAAAAAGATTTTCTCAAGTGCTTTGTGCTTTAGCGTATTTTAAGATATTAATGTGCTTTTCTTGAAAGATTAGAAGAAATAAGCTTTAGTAGTGGAATGATTACTGAAACCTCTATGTTCTGATCCTGGCATTGATAGTACACTTATGAAGTTATCTGCCTTTGTATTTTCTGAGAATTACGTAGGCTCATAGCTTATGATTGCTGCTGGCAATGTCATGACTGATCATCTTTTCCTGAATGTCATGCAGGGGGAGACAGGAAAAATGTCTGCTAGTGATCCAAATTCTGCCATCTATGTGACTGATTCAGCCAAAGTCATTAAGAGTAAGGTATGGCCTTGGAAAGGACATATTGCTCCTTTCATGCTTGTGTGTGCACATCCTCCTGTTAACATACCGAGTGGATTAGACTGTTGATCTGCCAACTTTTCTAGTGCACAAAAAAATCGACTTGATTTGCTGTATGATTTGAAGGTATTTAATTATGTAGTTATGCACATCCTCCTTCTCATTTTGACATTTGAAATCTGAACCAGTGCCAAGACTCTTGTAGCTAATCACCATTGAAAGGTACTTAATTTTAAAATTAAGACTGAACTTGGACCTTAGAGGTCTGCATTACTTAGAATTTAGAAATATAAAGATTAGGTCAATGTGATGAATAGCATGGTGTATTTAGTGCTGTGCTCGAACGTAATCTTTTTACTAATGGTAAGTTTGCTTAATGGAAACAGATCAACAAGTATGCGTTCTCTGGTGGGCAAGATTCTGTAGAGAAACACAGACAACTTGGAGCAAATCTTGAGGTAGCGAACACTTTCAGAGACAATTTATTTGTGCCAAAACTTGGAAGAACTGTTCTTAGATAATTTTCATAAATATAGAACTCATGCTTGCTTAGCCAATGATAGAATTTCATATTGTTATTCTGGTTTATTTTTTAATGCTTGATTTCTCGTGGCATGGAGAGTGATGACAAGCATATTTTCTGTTTTGAAATTATTCAGGTAGATATTTCAGTCAAATACCTGAACTTTTTCCTTGAGGATGATGCTGAGCTTGAACACATAAAGAAGGTGAGATTTCTTCTTTTTGGTTGATTTGACTGATCCTCTGTTAAGATATTTGGTATTTATTCAAAATCTGGCACATTCCCCAATGTTAGTAAGCAAACAAAAAATAATACTTGATAAGCTTCTTTTTTCTAATGCACAAGTATCCTTGTTTAGGAGTATGCTGCAGGACGTATGCTAACAGGAGAAGTGAAGGGCCGCCTTGGCTCGGTTTTGTCTGAGATAGTAGAAAGACATCGTGCAGCTCGAGCCAGTGTGACTGACGAAGTAAGCCTTTGGCATCCCTCTATAAATTCATGCAATGCAGATTACTACGGTTACTGTATTCCATCTTAATTGCACTTGGATGTGGTGGATCTATGACCGTAACAGTTGCTGAAAATCTCAAGAAATTGGAGTAAAAGAGATCCTGATATCCATCTTTCTGGTTGTTTCCTTATTTCAGGTTGTGGATGCTTTTATGGCTGCACGGCCCCTTCCCAATATGTTTGACTGAATGTGAAACAATGCTGGCTTTCATCAAGCTTCAGTCGAAGAATCCACCGTTGCTTTTATTTTTCAGGCAAGGCTGCAGAGTGGTCACGACAAAAATAGCCTCCTGAATATACTAGACGATGTGCAAACATCGGTTGCCTTTGTTAGACAATTTCATTTTTTCGACCCAACTCAAAATATGAAAACAGGTGTTTAGTTGTATTTCTTATATTTAACTACACGGGAAAGTTTCCTTTGTATGAAAAACATTTTTGTTTGAAAGGATAGATGCAAAGAACTGGTCTTCTTTTCCTGAGGGGAGGATAGCGAAGACTTTCTGATGATCAAAAGAGAATCTCCATTGTCTTGCAATCAGCAGCAAAAAGTCGGCTATGCAATTAATGGATTCCCCCGGGCTTCAAAATGGCTGCTTCTATGCCATCCATCTATTCAGATCAATCAGGAAATGATTTATCATAGAGATAGTGAAGAGAGATGCAGGAAATATGTTTTTTGTATTTCCACAAGCGTTTTGCAAAAAAATTATTTTTTTATGTTTTTATATTATTTTGATATATATTTCAATGTATTTTCAAGTAAAAAAAGATTTTTTTTATATTAAATTGCAAACTAAGAAGACAAGGCTTGCATGAACTTAAGGTGTTAGGTAAAAATTATATTAAAAAACATGGGTGTACATTTCTTTCAATGGCAAATTAATATCACAGCCATCATCACTGCTGGCGGCAGCGACATGGTGGTTGTGGTAGTGGTTGCCGCGTATAGTATAGTCGTAGAATATATGATATTTTGAAATTAAATTCATTCCCACTCCTCTCCAATACCGTAAGAATGAAATCACATCAATTTTTCATCTATATTCCCACCTTTCATCCTTGACCCTAACTTTCATTCCATTTCCATCCTCTTGCATGGGTCAGGTGGTGAGTAATTTTGGTTCTCCTCGTCATTTTTCAATTCAAACCCAAGGGGCTGCAGGGATTTTTTATTTTTTATTTTTAAATACGTAATTATGACTTAACTAGACCTAATAAAAAATGGATTTAATCTCAATATGCCAAAAAAAAAATAATCACGCCAGCTTAGAAACACCACACCTCCACATTTCCTGGGATCTATTAGCAAATTTCACTAATTAATGCCAAGAAGAGATTACGATTATTAAAATCATTGATTAATTTGTGCCCCGAACTCTATGAAACCAGAATCGGATTCCTAGAGGACATAATTGGATCTTAGATACCATAAGTGCTATGGATTAAGTTCACTTGAATCTCTATAGAACTCAGCGCCGAACCTTTTTACAGTGCCATTAGATATCGACACGGAGTTGTATTGGGAGCATAACGGAACGTGTTTTTGAAAAGCTTTTATATTTATTTATTTATTTATTGTTAAAAATATTGATATTAAAAATATTTTTTAAAAAATATATATTATTTTAATATATTTTCAATTAAAAAAAATTTAAAATAATATTTATCAAATTTCCAAAATAGCCACATTCTTCCCTGATACGTAGCTTTGGATTTCATATCTGATTTTTTTACTTAATTTAGTGGAAGATTTGATTTTTATCAACTTTATTTAATCCATCATTATTCCCATATATAAAACACATCAAAAATTTGCATAGATGCTGACAAAATTAATATTGAATAAAGAGAATTGAAACAGTCTTTATTTAATCCATCATTTTTTTCTTTTTTTTTAAATAAAACCATGTTCTAAAATTTTTTTTAAACTTATCAAGTTAATTAAGTTACATTGGATAACTCATATATTATTTAATTTTAAAATATAGTTAGAAAACAAGTCATATCAAATCATAAGATTTTAAGATTAATTTATTGAACTGAGTTTAATAATAATACTAAATAATTACTTGTAACCCAAACTATTTTTTTATATTTTTAAAAAAATAATTTCACATCATACCATTGCATAGCATGACGCGAGAAGTAAACTAGTATATTTTTAAATAACTTGTTAAAAATATTTAGTATCTGGTTTTTATCATGTCTCGTTTTAAAAGTGTGTTGGTTTTGAAAAATATTAAATTAATATTATAATTTTAATTTTTTATGATATTGATGGGCTAATATTAAAAAAAAATTATTTTAATATATTAAATAAAAAAATTATGCATTACAATACCAGAATTGCACTTGTACTGAAAATAAAACACGCAGTTGTACTGAAGGACTGATTGATGGAGTTTTTCCTGCGAGGATGACGTCATAATCCAAGCCCTTGCAAATTTCAGGTAAGATTCACAACAGCTCTCTCGTTGATTATCCATCTGGGGCACATAATCTACCCCTGCAAATTATCTCGTAGCACATCACTAATTTATTTTATGTAATAAAATAACTAGCTCAAAGAACAAGATACAGAAAGAATTCACTCTAACCAACAATGAGAAATTCTAGATTAGATTCTAGCTCTGTGATGAGATGATAAATTTGATCAGGAATTTTTCTATAATAATTCTGTCTATATAATTATTTAAAAATACTAAATAGTATTTAGAATGATAGAAATTTTCATTATAAAAAAACAGAATCATGAGATTCTCACCTGTAAAACAAAAATAAAAATCATTTATCAACGAATGATGATATTTTGATGGGAAGATTCTCTGTGAAATGTTTAATCATGGGAGTCTTGTTGGACCCTAGTTTTTATTTTTTTAAGAAAAAGTTTTAAATTAATATTTTTATTGTTTTGATATTAAAAAATATTATTTTAATTTATAAAATGTAGTGTGTAGTATTCAAAAAAAATCATCAGATCTCACCGCACCTTGATAAAATTTACTAGTAGAACATTTTCGGGGAATGAGTTGAAAATAGAACAAATGTAAAGTTACCGGAAAAAAAAAAAAAAAACCTTCTATATATTAGGATTAAAACGCTCTGTCAACTCTAGAATCAATGGCAAGGTGTAAAAACACTGGATTCACAAAATCTATTAGCCATGAATGCATCCCCACAAACAAGGAAGTGTGTTTGGGAATCAGATTGTGTTTCTGAAAAAACTTTGTTTTTTTTTATTTTTTTAATTATTTTAATATGTTTAAATTAAAAATAATTTTTTTAAATTGTTTTTTTAATATATTTATAAAAAAAAGGAATAAGCTGTAAGCCTTTGTTGGTGAAGAAAGTCAGTCTGCTTTAAAGAGATACATGGGTACATGGGGATCATCAAATGAAGACAAGACTTGCCTCCACACGTATCTCCAGTCTTGTATTATTACAAACTCGCCCCCCTCGCTCTCCCTTGTCTCTTACATAAACCAGCACTCTCAATGTTTTGGATTGGATTGGCCTAACCTCCTCAGCTTGAAAACTTGACCCTTCACCCTTCACCCTTCACCATCCTTTCCTCCCATTTCCCCTCTCCTTCCCCTTACTTTCAAGGGTTCTTGTTAAAGTTCTTTGCTTTCACTTTCTTTAACCCCACCATCATCACCCCACTAGTTTCACAGTCATCAAGACTCCTCTTTTATCACATAGTTTATTCTGGAGGACAATAATATATACCCCTAGTTGGAATATTATATGCCCCCTTCTTTTCTCTCTCTCAACAACTAAGGAAAAGATAGTCCTTGTTGCAGGATTGACCTGTAACTAACTCTCTCTCTAACCAGTGCCAAAGACTTCTACTTCGGTGTTTCCTGGTAAACTTTCTTCACATTTTTTCCTCTTTCTTCCACCCTGAGCTGTGTTTTTGGTTTTGCTGATATGGGTCCGTGTTCTTGTGTGCTGTTTCTACTTGGTGGATCTCTAAAGCTTGAATATTGGATGTGGGCTCTTGAATTTTTATGGGTCTAGTTTTAGTTTTGGGATATGGGTTTTTGATTGTGTTAGATCCAAGGTGTTTGATATTATTCGAGGGCTTTTTCCATATTATTTGGAAGGAGGATTGGAATTTCTATGACTGATCAGTTTTTTTTTTCTTTCCTGGAAAGTCTGACTCAATCTTTATAGAAGGTGAGATCTGGACAGTCAAGTTAAATATGGGCTAGATGATAAGATCAATTGATTTAAAGTCTACTTTTTTCCTTCAATATTAAATCAAGTAACTCTGATTTGATCCTGATTCATCTCTTTTTTCCTTCAATATTAAATCAAGTAAATCTTTCATGCTTATTGATCCGCTTACTTCTTTCAATATAAAGTAGTTTATGGTTCTATAGACTTTGTATTTTTTTTAATAAGATATTGTGAACAATAAAGAACGAGTGATTGATGTGTGGGATCTTGATAGTGTTTCTAATATTGTAATTTTTACTAATATTTTACAGGTTTCATCAGGAGGCGAAGTTTGGTGAAGAGTAGTTTGAGGAATTAAAGTTTGGTGCTTTGAATCAATTTGAGCTGCTTACAACTTCTAGTCAACTGGGGGGGTTTTGATCTGTGAAAGATGTCGATGTTTGATGAGATGGGGTTTTGTGGTGACATAGATTTCTTTTGTGCTCCGCTCGTGGAAGGAGATGTGGCTGCTCCGCAAGCTGAACCAGAGGCTACTGTGGATGATGACTATAGTGATGAGGAGATTGATGTTGACGAGCTTGAGCGAAGGATGTGGAGGGACAAAATGCGTCTCAAAAGGCTAAAAGAACAGACCAAAAGTAAGGAGGGGATTGATATTGCTAAGCAGCGTCAGTCCCAGGAGCAGGCCAGGAGGAAGAAGATGTCGAGGGCACAAGATGGGATCTTGAAGTACATGTTGAAGATGATGGAGGTTTGTAAAGCTCAAGGTTTTGTTTATGGGATTATAACGGAGAAGGGAAAGCCAGTGACTGGGGCATCGGATAATCTTCGAGAATGGTGGAAGGACAAAGTCAGGTTTGATCGAAATGGTCCAGCTGCCATAACAAAGTACCAAGCGGATAATTCAATCCCAGGGAAGAACGAGGGTAGTAATCCAATTGGTCCAACTCCACACACCTTGCAGGAGCTTCAAGATACCACCCTGGGTTCACTCTTGTCCGCGCTGATGCAGCATTGTGACCCTCCCCAGAGGCGGTTTCCACTAGAGAAAGGTGTTTCTCCCCCATGGTGGCCTTCTGGAAACGAAAAATGGTGGCCTCAATTGGGGTTGCCTGAGGACCAAGGCCCCCCACCTTACAAGAAGCCTCATGATTTGAAGAAGGCATGGAAGGTGGGTGTTCTCACAGCAGTGATTAAGCACATGTCTCCTGATATTGCCAAGATCCGCAAGCTTGTGAGACAGTCCAAGTGCTTGCAGGACAAGATGACAGCCAAGGAAAGTGCTACTTGGCTTGCAATTATCAACCAAGAGGAGTCATTGGCTCGTGAGCTCTACCCTGATTCCTGCCCACCATTGTCATCATCTGCAGGGAGTGGATCTATAGTCATTAATGATCGCAGTGAGTATGATGTTGAAGGAGCTGAAGATGAGCCAGACTTTGACGGGCAAGAGTGCAAACCTGAGACTCTCAACTATTCTAATTTAGTGATGGAAAGAATGAGAGAACGGCTGCCTCTTCGACAACAACCATATCCAATTAAGGGAGAAGTTATCTCCAGCATGGATTTTATTCAAAAGAGAAAGCCATCCAGTGATATAGACATGATGGTGGATCAGAGGATCTACACATGTGAGGCAGTTCAATGTCCTTACAGTCAAATTCGACTGGGTTTCCCCGACAGGGTTTCTAGGGACAATCATCAACTGAACTGCCCCTTCAGAAGCACTTTATTAGAATTTGGACGATCAAATTTTCACATTAATGAAGTCAAGCCTGTCATCTTTCCTCAGCCATCTGTACAATCCAAGCTAGCTGCTCCCTTGGTGAACCATGCCCCCCCTTCCTTTGATTTATCAGGAGTTCCAGAAGATGGTCAAAAGATGATCAGCGAGCTCATGTCAATCTACGACACTAATATCCAAGGCAACAAGAACACAAATCCTGTTAACAATCTGGTTACAGGAGGTCACCATGTTTTCCAGCCGAAAATCCAACATCAACAGGACAATCACAATGTCTTCCAGCCAAAAATCCAACACCAACAGGGCAATCACTTCCGAAGTCAAGGCAATGTGATCGATGGAAATGTCTTCAAAGAGTCCAACATCAACTCTAACCATCAATTGTTTTCGCAGGAAGGCGGTCAGTTTGACAGGTTTAAGCCTTTGAATTCTCCATTTGAGACCAGCCAAAACAACAGCAGCTTCAACTCGATGTTCAGCTCCCCCCTCGATTTGTCCTCTTTCGAGTACAAAGAGGATCTACAGGGACTGGGAATGGATTCTCTGCCAAAGCATCAGCAGGATGTTTCAATCTGGTTCTAATAACAATACCAGAACTCTCTCCTCGGAGTTGAAGAGCTTTTCTGATCTTGCATTACAAATCCAGTGTAAACTCTCACTGGCAAGAAGCTAGTGTGTACTTCATTGTATTATTTTCGCAGTTGTTAGTTGTAGAATCCTAGATAGCTTGGCAGGTATCATATGGGCTATAATAAAATTTGTGTAAATTTCCCATAAATTAAACCTGCTCTCGATTACATGAGGTATAAGATACGACTGCCAAACAAATAAGTTAGATGTATTTGCTTTTTTTTTTTTTTGGCTGTTTATGGTTAATCACTCAACCATAATTCTAGGGTTAGGAATTTGATGTTGTGGCTTGTAATTTTTATTATCATGCTCATGTATCCGTTAATGTGTCATCTAGTCAAATCTAAGTAAATTACTTTTATTAAAATAATAGAGTTGTATATACACGCACACTATTTAGATGACCTGCGCGATGCTGTCGGTTAAATTTTTTTTGCATAAAAAATATCAAAAAAAGTTAAGATTTAAAAGTGTTAGGTCTTTCTATAAAATTATACCCAAGAGTCTTGGGTTTGGCTGCAACGTCTGATCCAAGAGTAATATTTATAATATTAATAATAACATTAAACTTGCATGATCCAAGTTTAAGTGGGTTTGGCTGCAAAACCAGACCCAATAACCTTGGATGTGGGTCTGGCTGCAAGGTCGTATCATAAAAGTGTGATAATTAAATAGATTAAGTAAAAAGAAAAAAAAACATAGAAAAAAAAACCAACATGAAGAAAATAACTAATGAAGAAAAAGAAAAAAAATCTATTAACTAGGTTAACTCTTTAAACCAGGTTAACACGTCAAACATTGGATTTGTGTCGTGAAAGTTTGATAACTAAATAGAAAAAAAAAATTGACGGGTTGCCCCAGAATTAACTAGGCTAACTCGTCAAACCTGGGATCCGTGTCATAAAAGTCTGATAATTCAATAAAAAAATTTAATATTAAGAAAGTAAATTAAAAAAAATAATTAAAAAAAAGCCAGAAAAAAACTAAAGGCATCAGCTTTTTCACTGTGAACTGCATTATGCAGTCCATAATAAAATGCTTAAAAAGGAAAAGAAAAGGGGAAAAAACAAAGGCATACCCACGGGTTAATTTTTTTTTCTTGCATAAAAAATATAAAAAAAGCTAAGATTTAAGAGTGTTAGGTCTTTCTGCAAAGATATACCCAAAAGCCTTGGGTCTAACTGCAACGCTTGACCCAAGAGTAATATTTATAATATTAAACTTACATGATTCAAGTTTAAGTAAGTCTGACTGCAACACCAGATCCAAGAGCCTTGAATGTGAGTCTGGTTGCAAGATCGTGTCATAAAAGTATGATAATTAAATAGATTAATTAAAAAGAAAAAAACAAAGAAAAAAAACCAACATGAAGAAAAAGAAAAAAAAAATCTGAATTAACTGGATTAACCCTTCAAACCAGGTTAACCCATCAAACTTGGAATTCATGTCATGAAAGTTTGATAACTAAATAGAAAAAGAAAAGTTGATGGGTTAACCAAGAATTAACTCAGTTAACCCGTGAAACCAGGTTAACCAGTCAAACCCGGGATATGTGTCATGAAAGTCTGATAATTAAATAGAAAGAAATTTAACATTAACAAACTAAATTAAACAAAAAAAATTAATTAAAAAGAAAAAAAAAACTTTGAGTTACCTTGTCGAACCAGGTTAACTTGTTAAACCCATGATTCATGTCATAAAAGTCCGATAACTAAATAAAAAAATTTAACATTAACAAAAGAAAAAAACAAATAAAAATGGACGGGTTAACCAAGAATTAACTGGGTTACCCGTAAAACCAGGTTAACCCGTCAGACTTGGAATATGTGTCATAAAAGTCTGATAACCAAATAGAAAGAAATTTAACATTAACAAACTAAAGTAAATGAAAAAAATTACTTAAAAAGAAAAAAAAAACTCTGGGTTAACTCGTCAAACCAGTTTAACCTGTTAAACCTAGGATCCTTGTCATGAAAGTCTAATAACTAAATAAAAAAAATTTAACATTAACAAAATTAAAAAAATTAAAAAAATAGACGGGTTAATCCAGAATTAACTGGGTTAACCCGTGAAACCTGAGATATGTGTCATGAAAGTCTGATAACTAAATAGAAAGAAATTTAACATGAACAAACTAAAGTAAACGAAAAAAATTAATTAAAAAGAAAAAAAATCCAGGTTAACTCGTGAAACCAAGTTAACCTGTTAAACTCGGGATCAAAGTCATAAAAATCTGATAACTAAATTAAAAAAATATTAACATTAATAAAATAAATTAAACAAAACAAAATTTATTAAAAGAAAAAAAA
>Ga0325414_1005378_pt1 | contig 13523 bp, 5 predicted proteins | sample PopdelMetagenome_8_FD_206183 | JGI IMG/M metagenome (GOLD analysis project Ga0325414, IMG submission 206183) | Populus deltoides microbial communities from Bellville, Georgia, United States - Leaf-PdKOR-R3 | ecosystem: Host-associated > Plants > Phyllosphere > Phylloplane/Leaf | place: USA...
CATGGTACCAAAGTGCAATTTTTAATAATTATAAGGACTAACTACCTAATAACTTAAAAGGTTGAGGACTAAAATAAACTTTTCAAATACAATGCAAAGTCGCTGCCCATGTTACTCTTGTTTTTCACTTAAATCTTTTTTTTTTCAATTCAACCCTCATCCCCCAAAAAAAAATACAATTGGGCTCCAATTTAGGCTCAAAATAGCTTAATTGTGTAAAATAAAAGTTGGAGGATAAAATTGAAATTTTTTTAAAAAACTCACTATTACATTTCACAACTAGATTAGAAACAATGAATTTTATATATATATATATATATATATATATATATATATATATCTTATTCTTTCTTTATAATTATTCTTAAAAAAACACTTACTAGTAACACAGAATGTAGAAATGACTAGATATTTGACCTGCACTCCCTGCAAGTTATTTTTTTAATTTTCAGTAAGAGAAAAATAGATATTAAGGCTTTTTTGACATGGTTTTTGACATAAAAAAATTCTAAGTGTAAATCATAAAGTTAATGCAAGCATTTAATTAAATAAATTGATAACTATTTTTGTAAATACATAAATAAAAGAGTCATCTAAAAATATTTGATCTCACAACATAAGACAATACTCAGTTGTGTTTACTGAATTGCTTTTTATTCAAATTAATTTTTTATTCAATCAAATAATAATAAATATAGATACACACATAGAATTGATTAAATAAAATAAAACAATATTATGTAAGGTTGCACATATTAGAGACATTATCTAAAATTAACTATTTTTTATTTTTAATAATAAATTTCATCTATATAAAACATAAACAAAGTTATAAATGAATAAGAAGAGTATCTTAAAAAATTAAATACATGCAAATTTTTTTAATAAAAGCCTCCATTCAACAAAAAGCTAAATAAACAAAATGTTAAAAAAATATAGAGAATGGATATTAATTGAAACATAAATTAAAAATTAATTTTAAAAAAAGACATATTAAAAAAAGTATCAATTAAAATAAAAACCAAAATTAGAATATAAAAAAAAGACAATGATAGTCTAGGTGCCACAAATGTGTTTAAAATAAATAAGATAAATAATTGACTCGGGTTATAGTCCCGATTGGGTTCAATAAGTTGATTTTATGTTTTTTAGACAACATAAAATAGGCAACGATAGTAAAAAAAATAATTATTTTTTCAAAAAAAAATCAAGATAACTTGAAAAAAAAACCTTTGTATGTACAAAATCAGATAAAAAATAGTCTGAATCAACCTGAGATAGTGTGATAGACATGTAACTTGGATAATAAGGGGCGAGCCAACCCAAGTTAATCCATAAAACCCATGACCTAGGCCATGAAATCGAGATAACTTAATAGAAAAGAAATTGAAGAAAACCACAAAACCATTTAAAAAAAAAAACAATGTTCAACAATAAAATCTGAAGAGAAAATCAGCCAAAAAAGGATGTCGACTCGTGTTAATTTTTCAAACATATAAGCCATGTTATTAGACCGGAAGCACCATACATGGAGAAATCCTGTGAAACTCAATCACAAGCAAATCAAACGCAAAAAGATAAAATTAGAAAATAAAATTAATTACACAAAAGGAGGATCTAAGATAATTAAAAAAATGAAAATTAAAAGAATAAGAGTGAAAATCAAAATAAAAAATAAATCAGAGGGAAAACCAAAAATTGTTATTGTAGGGTTAAATTGAAATAAAAAATAACTTCAACAAAAGGAAAAAAAATCAAAAGAATAAGGATAAAATTGGAAAAAAAATAATACATGACAAATATGAATTGAAGCATTTAATAAAAAACAAATAAAACTTTTATAAAAGGGTAAAAATTAAAAAATATAAATTAAAAGAATAAGAATTGAAATTGAAATACCAAAATCAAAGAGGACTACGCTATATTTTTTAGGGAGGAGAAAGAAAAAAAGAGAAAAAAGCTCACCGGTAACAAATTACCCCACCTCCACCGATATGCGTCGCATCAGAAAAAAGAGGATGCGAAGGTGCTTCCAACAACATGGTAGAAGGGCTTGTTTGTCCATCAGGAGACGATGAATATGCCGTGTAAAAAGGGCGTGATCGCCTCCCACACACCAACAACTTTTAAAATTTTAATGTTAATTAATTAACTTAAAAAGACCAAATTACTCTTGATTGTTCTAGAATTTATGAAGAAACTTGAGTGAAAATACCAAAAAAACTCTTGAACACATGTTTTATTTATTTATTTCAAGGAAAAAGACATATTTTTACTATATTTAAAAAATAAAACAACTTAAAAACCCTTGACCGAAAGTTAAAAAAATTTAATATGAAGATTAATTAAATCATTTCACTGCTACTAGTACATAAAAATATCACATATACCCAGTCAAATCATTAATAACTATGTGTCATTTTAAAAAAAATAAAAAATAAACAAAACTACCCTCAGGCCTCTCATTTGTTTCTTCAAATGACACATAATTAGTCATTGCACTGGCAATGAATAATGAATCTAGAGTGTGTAAAATGATTTCCACATGGTTTTTGATACAAGATTTCGAGTTATTTATTTATTTATTTAGATGATAATTAATGAAATAACATAGTTTCGAAATTTCGTCTTCCTTATCTCTTAATTTTGAGTAAAATGTTTTCCATTTAGAACGATCATTTACTTTGGTCCTTAATTTGGGGTAGTTTTCATGCCCCAACTTCCACATTGTGCTTGAATAAGAGAAATTCTGTCATAAATACTGTCTATAGTAATTTTAAGAAACAATAACCAGTACTTTAATCTGAGGATTAATATGATGATAAGTAATACTAGCTTGAAAATATTCTAGGTAAAAGGTTGGTCAATGGATGTTGTTGATTATTTAAAACAAAAACATGAATGTTCCGTTCACATACATATGATTAGCCAAGTAATTGGTTTTGTTGATGTTAATGTAACAGATGAAGCATGTGGGGCCAATAACATCATTAGCAATCAACCTTTCTGATGACATCATATATTCAGCTTCCCTTGATAGGACAGTGAAGGTATGGAGAATATCAGACCTCAAATGCATTGAGACCATCCAAGCGCATTTAGAGCCCGTCAATGCCGTTGTTGTGGCCGATGATGGTATACTTTACACCGCCTCCGACGATGCCTCAATCAGAGTTTGGCGGCGCAACTTCTGTAGTGGGGAATGGCCCCATTCGCTCACTGTAACCCTACCTTCCAAGCACTCACCTGTAAGAACCCTAACCCTAACCTCAGATAACGGGGTGCTGTATGGTGGTTGCACTGATGGTTACATTCATTATTGGCTTAAGGGATGGTTCCCAGGTCAATTACAATACGGTGGTGCCCTCCAGGGTCACACACATGCAGTAATGTGCATGGCCAACGTGTCAAAATATGTGATTAGTGGCTCAGCTGATTCAACTAGTAGGGTTTGGGTGAGAGATTCAGATGGACAACACACATGCCTAGCGGTTTTAGTGGGGCATAGAGGACCTATTAGGTGTGTTACTGCATTTTTGGGGCGATTAGAGGATGATAATGAAGATGGTTGCACGATTTGCACTGGAAGTCTCGACGGGGTCTTGAAATTGTGGCGTGTGACATGTACCAACAAGGAAAGTGGGAGTTTGTCACAAAATGCAAGCGATTATTTTGATCTGTAGTGGGGACTTTATATTGGATTTCTGGTGCAAAAATGTGCAGTACATAACTATTCTGAGAATTGAATGTGAAAGGTGAAGTCCAGATGCATGCTATTCAACTCGTCAAAACAAGGAGGCATGAGGAAGATGAAGCGATCAGTCTTGCCAGTTAATTGTATCATAGAAGAGATGTGCAAGATCCTAAAGCACTTGAGTACTATTTTACTGATCCATAGCCTCTAGGTGAGATTGATCTATACTCGCAGGAAAGCGAAACCTTCTCTCTGCCTCCAGTTAAGATCAAATCAAAAGTGGAAACATGGTAAAATGTAGACCCATTATCAAAACTATTTGTCAGATTTCCTTTTGTGTTATATAGAACAAGCAATCACTGTTTTCCTTGCGCTATCGAAAAGTGGAATATTGTCTATGCAGGGCATCACCTGGTTTTCCCTTTCCTCAATTTCAAGGGAATCAAGATTAGCTGCAAAAATCAGAATTAAACATGCCATGCTATAATCATAGCTGCAAAAATCACAATTAAACATGCCATGCTATAATGATAATCTCTTAGTACTAACTTTCATTTTTTATTTATTTTGTATTTGAAATGGAAAGAACAATTAATCCCAAAGGAAATAATCACAAATTACAGCTGAAAAGAAAATCATAAGCACCGATAGAAGAACATTCATGTATGTAGCAAGCAGGCTGGACACTTAATGAAGTTAAACAACGAACGAAGCAACTCCATCTTCTGCTGGGCTAGCAAACTTGCTCTCTGGCAATGCTCTTCGCATGCAAATCCGGTAAGCATGGATCATGGAATATCATAATCAACAAGCAAATTTAGCTGCTCAAATCACGTCATGTTATTATTAACTTCGTTATCCAAATTTTGTCAACTATCTTAAACTAAGATTAATGTTTCCTTGGTTTGTATCACATGTTCTGTATTGGTGGTTCTAAATTAAAACCCCCCACAACATCACCCCCTCCCCCAACCTAAAAAAGAAAAGAAGAAGAAAACAACAGCAAAAGCAAAAACAAACAAAGAGCCGGGAAAACAAGAAGCTAATTCTAAAGATGCTTTTGTGAAGCATATGAAGTTTGTTTATAGAGGAAAATGTTAGTTCCTAGATATATGAGTCCTTATTCCATGGTATGTAGGCTCTCTCTCAGCCTGGGGATACATATCTACTGGTTACGACTTATGTGTGTAATTATTTTGTTCCCTGACAAAGGAAGTTGATACAAGTGCAGAGTGGAGTTTTATTCTGTTTGGGTATTGTCCTACATGCGACTAAAGATAATGACATACACACACACACACACAAAAGTTGAAACCTTAAAGATCAAGATTATTATAATTATATAGACATTCAAAGTACTTAATTTTTATTCATCTATGTATGCACTTGTCAAAAGGCTACTATGATCATTTACATAGAAAAAACTAGAAAATCCTAGTAATATTGAATAAAAAAAAATAAATTAAAAAAATTATTCCCTTCAAATAACAAGAAAAACTAGAAAAAAAACATAATAATATGGAATATGAAAATAAAAGAAAATTAACTAGAAAAATATATATTTTTCTAAAATAAAAAGCTAATGCATTAGTCTCTCCGGATTGAAAGGAACTCGTCCTTGAATTTAGATCTAAGTTAGAAACCGTTGTCCACCACGAACATCATTTGATGTGTGGTCCATGCCATTGTGGATTCCCTAACACCTTTGTACGTGTCATCTCATTGTGGGTCCCCAGTCCATGCCATCATGGATTCCCTAACACCTTTGTACATGTCATCTCATTGTGGATCCCCAACACAACAATTTTGTACGAGCCAACCCATTATGTATCCTTAACACAATAACTTTATACAGGTAACCTAATTGTGTGTTAGAGAATAATATAAATCATATCTTGGGACCTCACCTAATAGCTTAAGTTATTAGGTTGATATGATTCTTTGACATGGTATCAGAGCCTTGATAATTAGATAAACATGCATGTGATGATGGGCAAGGGATTCGAACTTGTGACCACTTGGTCATCAAAACTCTGATACCATGTCAAAGAACCATTTCAACCTAATAGCTTAAACTGTTAGGTGAGGTTCCAAGATATGATTTATATTATTCTCTAACATACCCTTTCAAGTGAAAAGCCTTTGGGCTCGAAACTTACTTAGACCCACACTAACTTGTGCTTAAACTGTTAGGTGAGGTCTCAAGATATGATTTATATTATTCTTTAACATTGTGGATCCCACCATTAGGACTTTCAATAACAACAACTGACGTAGATAGAAAAAAAAAACACTAATTTTAAGATGTTTTTTTCTTGAGGGGGAACCTCCTTATCCCCTTTGACATGAGCACGTTCTGTTCTGCAATCTCTTTCAACTATGGTTATTCAATAGCATACAACAACTAACAATTAATAATTATTGAACTATAATACATGTCTTTTATTACCTACAACCAAAACTACCAGGAATCATTGGATTCTGATACCAATTAACACAAACAAGATCAAAGAATAACGAGGTTTGTTACAAGTCAAAACTCTTAAAACCATGAACACCATAACTATGAAGAGACTCACAGACATTCAAAACACTTAATTTTTATTCATTCATGTCTCTAGTTGTCAAAAGGCTATTATAACCCTTTATATAGAAAAAAATAGAAAACCTTAGTAATATTGAATAAGAAAAATAAATTAAATAAATTATTCCATTTAAATAGAAAAAAAACTAGAAAAACATAATAATACAGAATAGGAAAATTGAAATAGAAAAATATAAAATTAACTAAAGAAAATATCTATTTTCTTAAAAATGTTATTGCATCAAGTATATATTTGTTGAGAAGTAATGTCGTGTTTAGTAATACTTGTAATATTGAGTTTTAAGGAAGAGACTAATTCAATGACGTCTTTAAGGCTAAGGGTAAGAACCGTAGGACTAAAATGATGGGGACAAACAAAAAAACTAATAGACGATGACATAACAATACTTGAATACTAGAGACCAGCGCTCATAACTCATCAAGAGGTAAAGTAGAAAAAAGATACGGAAGAATGATCATACAACTTTTAGAGTATAAAAACATAGTCTTTAATGGAGCGAGAATATTTGCACCTAACTATAATTCCTACATATATCATTTCTTAGCATGTTCTGAGGTCTTAGATTACTGAGTGATACAGGGGTAGAACAAGAACTTGTCTCAAGATGCTTTTCTTGGAAAAAACAGAGATGGTTCCTTTAAGGGTGTACTTTATAAAGGGTTACTTGGGGTTATTCTTGGCTTCAATTGAATTTTCTTATATACAACTTATATTTTAAGTTTAGTATAGCTATTATTGTGGATCACTATAAAGGAGGAAAAACACAAGAATCTCTTCCTTTGAGTAAATTCTAAAATCCACTTTAACTTTTACAATACTACCCCTATAATTTTCCTTTACAAAAAAAGAAGATAGACATATTACTTGTGTTGAAACACATGAAATAAAAGTTTGGATGTTTAATGTTTAAAGTGAGAATGTTAATATTTATTTATTTGGTTACAAAGGTGGCAAATTCAAAGACTTGGCATTGAGATCTCTAGTTATATAACCTAACAAAGGGCATTAAAGTGTGGTGGGTGTCATTAAGTAGTGTGACTCCAAAATTTAAAGTTAAAGGCATAGTTAGACAATGAAACATCATCCTAAGACTTATAATAATAAAAATGCTATTGAACATGGCTTGGTCAAATGGGTTAGTTAACATGGTGAACCGCTAACCCAAAACTTAACTTGGATTGGATTTCATGTCAAACTATATGAAAGTTAACCTGATCAAACTCAATAGACCTTGTCAAAACCTAGGTGAAACCAAATTTTAACTTTTTTAATTTGTAAAAAAATTATTAAAATGATGCCATTTAAATTAACGCAAGTCAACCTAGGTTGACACACTCAACCCATAACTCGAGCCTTGAGCTAAGTCATAGGCCATATTAGGTTTTATAACTATTATAAAGAATTATCCACCTGCACCAAAGAATCCCTCAAAGATCCCTTGACCCACAAGATGAAACATATGAAATTGCATCAACCATCAAACTTTAACTCTTTAATAGAATAATGGGGGACGCGCATTTATAAATAAAAATCATTCGTTGAATATGATTTGAAGCTTAAAGAGTTCCTAAACCTAAGGTAGAGGAATTTAACAATAATTGAGTATGTTTTAAGTTTATTTAGGTTTCTTGTTATGTAGCTAGAGTAGCAGCCAATGAGAATAATAAGTATTGAAGATTTACAGATGGGTTAAATTCTTACATGTGAGATAAGATATTAGAATTATAAATAGAGAGTGATATAAAATTGGTATAAGTAACAATGCATGTAGAAAAACTAGTTAGAGAGAAAGAGGTATTAAAAGGAAAGTTGTGTTTCGACAACAAAACATAAAGATGAAAATTTTAGATAGAAGTGGTGGACATTTTTCTTTGAATTATGGATAAAGTGAGTGACATAGGGTAATGATTTATCAGCAACAATCATATAATAGACTCCGTAGAACTTTTTAGTCGATGACTAGTAAAACTATAAGGTAGTGTAGCAGGAATCAATCTAGAATTCCCTTGTGTGATACTTATGGTAGGCCACACCAAGAAGTTTATAGGGTACTAATAAGGTGTGTTTTAGGTATACTAAGGAATAATTTAGATGGTAAAACAAAACACATGATAGAAAGATAGCCTTAAGGCAACTAGGGTATGCAATTATAAGTCTAAAGGTTTGGTACAAACCTATAAACTAGGAGAAATATATTGAATAAAGGTGATAGAAGTTAAGTTTATTCAAGTAGTTAGGTCAGTAGGTCTCATGCCTTAGAAAAAATGCATGTTTTGAAACAAAGTGAAGAATTAGATAAATATAAGGTGGTAATTAGTAAGCTTTTAATATATATAATTAAAGCTCATATGTTGATTGAACATAACTCTATGCATTCTTAAATGTTAGATTTTTTAATGATATGTATAACTAAAAAGTGTGATCCATTAGAGTATGATGTATTAATAAGTAATCATATTAGTACTACTTGGTAGCTAAATGAATATGTAGGGGTTACCTTACATGAGTGGGGTCACAGGGATTAGTAAAAGATTTAATAAAATTACCATTTAGAAAGTTTGGTATTATCTTAGATGTGGATTGGTTATCAACAAATAAAGTTATAATATATTTCTTCAAAAAGAGAGTAACCTTTGATTTTTCTAGAAAATATCCATTAGTGATTGAAAAAGAAAGTAAGTAATTCCTTTATACCTAGTTTCTGCTACAGTTGCTAGAAAATAGATTAGGTAAGGATGTCAACCTTATTTAGCTCACATTAAAGTTGATGTTCTTGAGATTCAATCTATACTTATAGTTTATGAATTTCTTGATGTATTTCCTAATGACTTACTTTTATTACCATCAGATAGAGAGGTAGACTTCGCTATAAAGGTATTTTCAAGTACAACCCCCATTTCAATAGCCCCAAAAAAATTTAAAAAGTGAAAGGTCCAGTTACAGGAATTACTAGATAAGGGTTTATTAAACCTAGTGTATCACTTAAGTAGCACTAATATTGTTTATGAAAATAGAAAAATGGCATTTTAAGGTTATGCATTTAATAAAAACGACTTAAAAGAATCATGGTGAATAATAAGTATCCATCACCCCCAATAAAATGACTTGTTAAATCAACTATAGGGTGTATAAGTATTTTCCAAGAAAAATATAAGATTAGGGATCATTAATCGAGATTAAAAGGGGATGGCATTCTTAAAATAGATTTCAAAACTAGATGCGGGCATTATAAGTTTCTAGTGATACCTTTTAGGTTGACTAATGCACTCACAATTGTCATGGAGTTGGTGAACATAATGTTTCAACAATATCTAGAACAATTTATGGTCATGTTTGAAGATATTCTAATGTATTCTAAAACCAATTATGAGCATAACCCCCTTAGAGTTATCTTGCAAACCCTAAATAAGAATAAAGTTTATATCAAACTTAGTAATTATGAATTTTGGCTAGATAAAGTAATTGTCAATTAGAAATATGTAGTTTCACATGAGAGTATATTTGTTGATCCAAATAAGATAAAAATAATTATCAACTAGGAATCCTCTAAAAATATATATAGAAATAAAAGGTTTTCTAAGGTGGACTAGATATTATAGAAGATTTGTTAAAAGATTTTCTTTGATAGCAACACCACCAACAAAGTTATTGAGAAAGAATATAGAATTTAAATGGACTAAACAAAGTCAAAAGTGTTTTGAAAAACTAAAAGCCTGATTGATTGATACCTCATTACTTGCCATTGCTACTAAAGAAGATGGGTATATGGTATATAATGATGTTTCACATAAAGGTTAAGGGTGTGTTTTGATGTAACATAAGAAGGTTATAGCTTACATATCTAGGAAACTTAAATCAATTAAAATTAACTAACCTATCTATGGTATAGAATTAGTCATTATGGTGTTTGCATTAAAGATTTGGAGACATTATTTATATATAGTGAGAAATGTTAGATATTTATGGACTACAAAAGCTTAAAATTATTGAAAGATTATGATTTTGCATAAATTATCATCTAGGTAAAGCCAATATTATAGCTGACGCACTTAGTTGAAAATTTCAAGGCATTTTAGCTCGTGTATTAGTAACCTCTATCTTTATTGTTAAATTAAAAGCTTTTTAAGTAGGGTTGAAAATAAATAACAAGGGTGTGCTTCTAGCTCACTTGAATGCAAAACCAATATTAATAAAAAGGATCCAAGAAGAACAAGGTAGACATACAAGTTCGATAAAAATAATAGGTGAAGTAAAGAAAGAGAATCAGATTGATTATAGTTTAAAAGAGAATGGTATCTTAATGTATAATAAGAAGTTATGTGTTATAGAAATGGATGGGTTAAAGAATGAGACTTTAGAAGAAGCATGTAGTTTATTTTATACTATGCATTTAGTAGTACTAAAATGTATCAAATATTGAAATAGAGTTATTGGTAAAAGGGAATGAAACAGGATATAGATGAATTTTTGTATAGATATTTGGTATATTAACAAGTTAGAGCTGAGCACTTGTGTTTTTCTAGAGTTTTGCAACAACTTTACATTCTTGACTGGAAGTGGAAGAGAGTTGCTATAGATTTTGTACCAGAACTACCTTGTACTTAGAAGAATCATGATGCTATTTAAGTGATTTATGATAGGTTGACTAATTTTACAAATTTCATAGCAATTCAAGTTGACCATTCTCTAGATAGACTTATAGAGTTATATGTAAATAAAATCATAAGGTTATATGAAATTCCATTATCTATAATGTTGGATAGGGATATGAGGTTTACTTCTTAATTGTTGATAAGCTTATAGAGGACATTGAAGACTAGTTTAGATTGTAGTTTAGCCATGGATATATAAGCAATCAAATAGAGTAGTACTTTAAGTATTTGAAGATATATTGAGACTATTTGTAAGTGAGTTCAATGATTGTTGTGATTGACATTTACCTTTGATGGACTTTGCATATAACAATAGTTTTCAATCTAGTATTGAGATGGCCACCTATTAGGCACTATACCATAGGAAATATAAAGACCCCTCTAAGTTAGGGTGAAATTAGAGTTAAGTTATTGGGATCTGAGTTGGTGTAAAAGATTGTAGAGAAAGTTCAAATAATAAAAAATAAATTAAAATTTACAAGCAATAGATAAAAAGTCATACACTAACTTCAAATGTAGGGATATTAAGTACAAAGTAGGTGATGAGGTGTTCCTGAAAGTGTCTTATGGAAACATATTATAAGATATGGAAAGAAATGGAAATTAAGCTTTAGATATATAGGTTTGTACGAGATTTTAGACAAGATTGGACCACTAGCATATAAATTAGCATTACATCTCAAACTAGACAAAAATCATAATATTTTTCATGTGTCAATGCTGAAAAAGCATCATTCAGATCTATCCCATGTTTTACCAATATAATCATTTGAACTCCAAGACAACCTAACCTATAATGAGAAACCCACAAAGATATTAGCTTTATAGATCAAAAGGATTAAGAACAAGGTTTGTATTGTGAAAATATTATGAGAAACCATTCTAAAAATGAAGAGACTTATAAGCTTGAGAAAGACATGAGACTTTAATACTATAATCCTTTATCATTTTTATTATCTTCATTTTTCCCCCTCCACTTCTCAACCTTAAAAGCTAAAAATCATTTTGTAGAGTATTGAGTGATTAAATTAATAGGTATTTATAAATTCTTTTGTTTATTATGTTTTTATATGGAGAATTCTCTTAAATGCTTGATTAATATATAGAATTGATATATGAATTCTAACCTAATTGTTTGGATGCAAACTTCATATGATAATTATTAATTAAGAGTATGCTTTTAAAAGATTGAACAATGATTTGTTCTATTAAAGTGAATGGTGTGTTTTGCCCTGACATAATTGCACATGATATGTGAAAAGAGAACTTGTTTCCTATGAAATTGTGACCACCTAAATGCTACATGTATTGCCTTTAAGGTAGCATACGATTAAATTAAAGATATAAAATTGAACTGTCAACCATTGTGCAATTTGATGTCAATACGTTGCTGGGCTTAAATGGTGAAAACTCTTTAAAGTTTCTCATGCTTATTAATTTAATTATTCATTGAGTTATACTCGTTAACAATTAATAAATTATTTTAAATGAGAAAGAAAGACAGCTTGGGTAGCAGGTTTCCAAACAAAGTGAAGTGAGGGTGCTAACTTAAAGTGTGTCTTGAGTTTTGTTATCGTAACCTTTTCAATGGGTAGTTTTGTGCATGGGTCCTTACGTATATTATGTATGAACTCTTTTGGTACGCATTTGATACAATGTATAAGAATGTTGACGAGAAGATAAAATGTGAATTTGTTTAGTGAATAAAAGGTTGCGTGTGTGTACATTTGTTTAGTGAAGACAACAATAAAAAAATGATGTCAGTCAGTTTACTTGACTAATGAAATCAAAGGGCATGTTTCTAAAATGAATGCAAGTGATGTTACTTTCTAAGATGAGTGGTTCGAAAAGGAAAAGGAAAAAGGAGACTATGTCGTGATTAAGGTTAGTGATGGAACTAGGGTGGGTAAACTTTGGAAAAGTTTAACAACACAGGGGTTGGATTGGGTTGTTGACGAATCTATGGTATCATAAAAGAAAAGGAGAGGAACGACCTGTGCAAAAAACAAGAACAAGAACAAGAACAAAGAAGATTGCGACGAGTGATTGCTAGCAGCTGCAGCGGGTGGTGTCTCTTCTTGTCAGTGTTGATAGTAGAAGAAGAGATTTGAATTTGTTACCTGGGAAACAGAGTTGACTGCGCTCTCACATCATATCTGAAATCGAAGTCACTTACTTACTTTGAGGTTTGTTGTTGCTCTTTTGTTGTTCTGTTTTTAATGTTTATATGACAACAATAGTAATTTTAAGTTGTGTGTTGTTAATTAAATAACAAGAAAAGGATTAGTGGGGTTGGCAAGGATAATTCTGTGATGGATAAGAGCAAGAATTACAAGAAGAAGAAGCAGCAGCACAAAGCAGCTGGTAGTGGTCAATTTCAATGGAGACCCGTCTCTGTCTCTTCTTCTTCTTCTTCTTCTTCTTCTAATATTGGAGGTTTGTTGTTCTTTCCTCTTTAATACACTTTTCATGCCTTCTGAAACCATTCTTCTTCATTATTTAATTACAAGACTAACCATTTTGTTTTCAAGTATTATGAGCAATTTCAATGCTGCATGCCATTATACTCTC
>Ga0325414_1005379_pt1 | contig 13522 bp, 8 predicted proteins | sample PopdelMetagenome_8_FD_206183 | JGI IMG/M metagenome (GOLD analysis project Ga0325414, IMG submission 206183) | Populus deltoides microbial communities from Bellville, Georgia, United States - Leaf-PdKOR-R3 | ecosystem: Host-associated > Plants > Phyllosphere > Phylloplane/Leaf | place: USA...
CTCTCCCACGCTCACTCGCGTGTTCAATACTGCAAATAATTCATTCATTAATCAATCGAAGAGGACTTCAACTAATTCTTATCCGACAAAAATATGATTCAAAAACATTGTAGAAACATTGTTCACTACGACCGTGCTGTGATAATGATTTTATCTTATCACTCAAAACACTTCACATTAAATTTTAAAACTATTGAAGTATTTTTATAGGATTTATTAGTCATTATCAAATTAATTAGAGATAAATAAGTTTTTTTATATCAATTATATAATGAATCGTTCAAAATATCACTGGAAACATAAATGGTTTTTTTTTGTTATTATAATATTATTTAAGGAGAAATTTGGTATTTGTCATAATATAAAAAATACTAAACAATTATAAAGAAAACACATTTAAAACTAGAGTGAAGAGGCTTTTTTTATGTTTTCACAAATTTTTTTTGTTATTATTAAGTTAGATCAGGGAGATTTGATATTTGACTAAATTTAATAAAAAGAACAAGCTTGGGCATGACACTAAGAGGCGTGTGGGAGGCGCCTGTACTCTTCGACGGCTTGTGCAACATCTCTCGACTTCCAAAAATGTCATTTTGTCATATCATTAGAAGTGTTGACATGTCATCTTTCCTGTGAAGCAACGTTGGTGGTCTAGTTTGTCCCCGTAGGTCTTTGTTTTTTTTTCTTTTCTCTTTCCTCCTCTAAAACGTACAACTTGACTTTCTTTGTTGTTGGTATTTCAACTTCAATCCTTATTCTTTTGATTTTTAGATTTTGTTCTTGACCTTTTTGTATAAGTTTTATTTTTATTTTCAATTTCATCATTCCATCCTAATTTACCAACTATTATATTTTTCAATTTGGTCCTTATTCTTTTGATTCTTAATTTGTTTTCTTAGCCCTTATGTAAAAGTTTTATTGGTTTTTAATTTCATCATCCAATTCAAATTGATGGTATTATATTTTTCAATTTGATCCTTATTGTTTTGATTTCTAATTTTTTCTTAACCCTTTTATAAAAGGTATTATTCTTTTCAATTTCATTAGTCAATTAAAATTTATTTTTATTTTTAAGTAAATTCTGACCCTTATTCTTATTTTGGGTCTTTCTTCTAAATTAATTTTTCTTTTCAATTTTACCCTTTAATCAAATATAAAATTTATTTTATATTTTAATTTTGATCATCATTATTTTCATTGCTATTTTTTAATCCTTTTGTATAATTAAATTTTTTTTTTAATTTTATCCTTCAATATTTGATTGATTGAGAATTTGACTTCATGATTTTTTCAGATAGGGTGTTTCTGGTCTAATGAAACAGGTCAAGGGTTTAAAAAGTTAACATGTTTTTTTTTAAAAAACAAAGATCTTTATAATTCTTTTTATTTTTTTATCGGGTTATTTCAATCTCATGATTTAAATAGCGGGTATGATAGGATATCCTAAGTTGGCTCGACCATGATTATCGAGGTTACAAGCTTGTCATGCTAACTCATGTTAACTAGGACCGGTCTTTTTATGTCCTTTTTTACCGTATTTGTTCTTTCATATTTAATGAGTTGTGAATTTCAATTTATCATCTTCCCCTTTTAAAAAAATATTTTTTCCCCAGGTTTTTCGAATCACTTTTTTTTTTTAAAAAAATTTGATCAATCTACTAGCGGTGTTTTTGTATAATTGAAATAAAGCCAATTGATTTGATCCAATCGGATCTATGACTTGAGTCACATATTTTTATTTCTTTTTTAAAACACACTCGCGACACTTAAACATCTCTAATATTTTATAAAAATTTGAATATTCTGAATGTTCTCAAAATAAACTGGACATCTCTATTTATATTAGTTCTGAACCTAAAATCATTTATAGAAAAACATTTCTAATTAAAATTTTCCTAACTAATAGAATCCATCTAGCATCAGGATTCCTAATTAATAAAACACTAATTAAATTAAATGTCCTAAACTAAGTAGAAAATAAATAATTAAAATGTAAAATTAAAATAGAAAAATAATTAAAAAAGTTCAAGCTTTATATTAAATGCTTTTAGGTTTCTTCACGGACTTGTTTTGAAGTTTGGCCTTGTTTATCTGGTCTATAAATATTGTTGTAACATGTTCCATATTAGTCCCTTTTACTTGCGAAAGACTTGACCTTAAGTCACCTCTAAGCCCTGAATATAAAGGTTGATCATCATATAAAGGATAAATATCTGACACATTAAAACTTCTAGAAATACTCATATTATCTAGTAAATTGATAACATAAGCATTATCACTAATATTCTTCAGGATGGTGTAAGGAGCATATTTCTTCTACTATAGCTTGTTATACGAACCCATCATAAATCTTTTTATGAAGAAACACCATTACCTTATTTTCTCCCTTGAACACCTTAGCATAGATGTATCTATTGGAAGCTTCCTTGTATTTGGTATTGGTCTTCATCAAATTATGTTCCACAACCTCTGTAATAGCACGTGTATCCATAGCCATTTTCTCAATAGCCATGCTAAATCCAACACCCTTTTAAATGGTAAAAGACGTAGTATATACTTAACACACTATATATACACAATATCAAATGGAGATTTACCTGTGACACTATGTCTAAAACTATTATATGCAAATTTTGCTTGTGCAAGAGCAAAATCCTACTGTTTTGGCATGTCATTATAAATGCTTTTTATCAAGTTTACAAGTGTCTGATTTAGCAACTCAATTTCCTATCTGCCTTTCGATGTGTTCTGCTACTAAATTGTAATGAAAAACCATACATTTTCCATAAAATACACCAAAAGTGACTAAGAAAATTATTGTTTCAGTCAGAAGTGATGGTCTTTGGCACCCCATATAAATGAACCACCTTTCAAAAGAAAAGCTGAGCAATAGCAGAAGCATGATTCATCTTTTTGCGAGGGATAAAATGTGTCATCCTTTGTGTATGAGGTAATTCAAGTACAAAATCTATAGAACATATTTCATCATATTTATTTATGACCATTCTAGATATAGTTATGTGTATTTAATGAAACATAATAATGAATCATTTGAAAGGTTCAAAAATTTTAAAAGTGACGTTGAAATATAAAATGGAATGAATATTAAAATACTTCATTCTATTTGAGTTGATGAAAACTTGATCGAAGAATTTAAATATTATCTAAAAATTAGAATTCTCTTATAATAGACAATTCATAAAACTCCATTGCATAATCGACTTTCTAAAAGGAGAATTCACACTTTATTGAATGTGGTGTGGTCTATAATAAGTTATATACATCTTGCACTTTCTTCTTGGGCCTATTCTCTTCAAACTGTTGTTCACCTTTTAAATAAGGTTTCAATAAGATTTGTTGATAAAACTCCATATAAGACATGGAAAGATAGGAGACTAAATTTATCATATTTAAATATTTAAGGATATGAGGCATATATGAAGGGTATTGTATTTAAAAAATTAGGAGTTAATTAAGATAAATATAAGTTTATGGGACATCCAAAAGAAACTATTAGATATTATTTTTACCATCATATTGAGCAAAAGGTGTTTGTCTCAAAACATACTACCTTCTAAAAAAAAAAAGAATTTGTTCTTGAAAAGAGTAATGAGAGAAAAATAAAACTTAAAGAAGTTCAAGAATAATAAATTGACATCCAAATAGAACCCGAACCCAAGACTATAACATTGGATATTTAGCTAGAAGCTCAAAAAACACAAGAACTCTATAGATTTGGTAGGACATGTCATGCATCAATGAGATATGGACTTCGCATGAAAGCTAAAAATAATGAAATTGATCATACTTGATGAGCCTGCCACTTACATGGAAGCAATATCGAATATTGGTTCTAAGAAATGGCTTGAGGCTATAAAATCCGAGATGGATGTCATGTACACAAACTAGGTGTGGACCTTAATTGATCCACTTGAATGAACAAAAATAATTGGATATAAAATGATCTTCAAGAGAAAAATTGATATGGATGACAATCTATAATTGTACAAAGCTAGACTAGTTGTCAAAGGTTACATATAAAGACAAGGGGTTGATTTTTTTCATAACCCATATTTTGACCTCCAATTCCAAAATATTTTCCAAAAATAATCAAAAGATGTGTTTTCAATGCATTTTGGCCATTCACATGCCTATTTTATGATTTTCAACTATTTTATCTTGTTGATATATTCTAAAAAAATAAAATAAAAAATTCAAGAGTATGCTTTAACAAATTTGTGCCCATTTTGTAATTTTCAACATCTTTCAAAAAAATAAAAATTCAAAAATATGCTTTCGATGCATCTTATCCATTAATGCATCAATTTTCTAAATTTTTTGAATTGATATTAATGTTGTTTTATGAAAAATATTAAAATGAGAAAATAAAAAAATAAAAATAGGGAGTAAAATTGACAAGTGAGCTATAGTGCAAAACATAAAGAATGAAGGATCAAAAAAAAAAAATACAATAAGGATATTCTTAGGATATACTTAGAATAAGAGATCATAAATAAAAATATTTCTAAGATGAGTAGTATATATAGAAAAAAGAATAGTGTGAGAGGGGGAGATGTGAGAAATCCTAACTACCATAAGAAGAGAAAGAGATGGAGTGAAAAAGAAAGAGAGAAGAGGAATGGAATTTGAGAAGGAAACAACATAAAAAAAAACCCTAACATCTCTCCTAAACAACCAAAAAACAAAACTAAGAACCCACATCTTAACCTACCTCTTATCATAAAACACCAAAAAAGAAGGAAGTGAGGTTGCCAAAGAAATAAACAGCATATAATCAAAACTCTCAGATGCTGGATCTCTCTCATAGACCAATAATGATTGACACTGACATCACCATTAGAAAGAGGAGGAGGTGGTGTAGCCTGCAAAGTATCTCATATGCCTCCTCTCCCACCACTAAGCTCGACACACATTGTAACCCAAGTTGTTTGAAATAAATAACATTATAAGTAAAATGGGGCCAAACTTTGAACAACCAAATCACCATATACCCTAGCGGTGATCGAAACCACCACAACCATTAGAAAACAAATAAAAGTGGTGTTTAATATAGACCAGGCCCCAAGCCTCCTCTTCCCAAATTTTAGCTAAACATGATGCAATCTAAGATGTCACTAACAACTTTTCAAGCATTGTTTTGACATTTTCACCTGCTGTTTCAGTCTCTTCCAGTCCACCTCATCCATTCTAAAAGGTCTATTTTAAAATCTAAATATTATTTAAATGATTATTTTGGTTTATGGTAGATTTGGATGTGCATTGTGATGAACTCTTTTAGATTGAACAATCTTTGCCATTAATTACGTATATGTGAGGACATTTGAATTTTTGTGCATTTGATTTTTTGATATGATGTGCATTGTGTGAATTGACAATGTATTCAATGATTTTCAAGTATTTTTTTAGTTTTTGCGCTTCTAGGTCAAATCCTTTAAAGTTTGCATCTTGCTTATGTTTGATGTTCTTGGTCATTTCATTGTGTTCTTTGTGCATGATTTTGCTTTTTAATAAAACGATAATGTTCATATTCATGCATGATTTTGCATTGGATTTTATAAATTGTTTATAAAACTCACCGGGGGTTCAACCAACATTAAAAGGCCATTATGGGCTAACACTCCAAAACCTATTTAAAAAACTTTTCTTTCATTTTTTAACCATGTAAAAAAATAAATGTTTTATTATTCACCCATAATGTGTGAGATAAATAGACTCATAGCGAGCTATTATCTTTACTTTTAACGAGGATTAACATCTTAGTCTTTTTTTTTTATCAAAACATATCTTCCTTTTAAATTTGAAGTCGTTATGTTTGGAGTAAATTAGGTGTTTTAATTTCCTTAGTACGTCTCAAACATCCGTTCTACAAGATCTTATCTCAAAGTAGATCAACCCATAATGATTATTATTTGGATATTTAAGACTGGACATAAAAATCTCATTCAACAAAAATTATGAGTGAACCTTGGTACTATAAGATAAATGAACCTGAAAAAGTCATTATCTATTAGGCACTATTGCATAAAAAAATGTTTAGCGATAACTACCCTTATAATTTGGACAAGGTTTAATGAGCCTAATATAGATCTATTCAATCATTCATTGACATGGCTTGATAGACTATTAATAGTCATAAATTATGATTAGAAGCAATTAGGAGTGAAAAAGATGACGTAGAGTTTAGAATGGGTAGGCTTAAATCTACTCATCTACCTAGAGTTTAAATTATCATAGTAGATCCATTCTTACCCATGTAGATAAACCAGTGATATTAGGCATAACATACCATTTGGGATAAAAGACAATAACAATTGAACTTACCTCAAGTAAGATGCTTTAAGGTGATAATATCTTTTTAGCATAACTAGTCCCTTAGCTTAAAACTCTAAAGAGTAGTTAGGGTTAATGGTGACAATAATAATAAGTGGCAACTCCTTTTCATATTTCTCATTCGTGTCCCCTTTAACACAAAAAACATTTTCCCTTCTAGGAAAAAAGGTAGGTCATCGCGATGTTAGGGTGCGACAACTTTGATGAAATATTTTCACTGATAGCTGTGTTAAAATCCAAAAAGAATCTATTTGCTATAGCTGCATACCACGATTATGAAATTTAAAAATCGATGTTACAACTACATTTATAAATATAAATCTTCATGAAGATATGTATATCACACGATGTGAAGGTTTTGAATCTAAAGAATCTGCCAATAATGCATACAAACTATAAAAATCTATTTATAGACTTAAGCAAGCTCCAAGGAATTGGATATCTATTTTGACAAGATAATTAAAAAGTTTGATTTCATGAAAAAAATATGGATGGGCCTTGTGTAAATAAAAAAGTTTGTAGGAATGTATTTATTTTCATAATATTACATGTAGATAACATATTGATGATAGAAAATGACATTATTTACTCTAGTCAGTAAAGATTTAGTAGTTCAAGAATTGTTTTCATAAAGGATATGGGAGAAGCATACTATATACCAGGAACAAAGATTTATAGAAATAAATCTAGAAGGTTGCTTGGATTGTCCTAATAAAATGGTTTAGCATAAATACATATCTTGCAAATATATGTGCCCTTAAACATAAATCAAGAGAGAAAAAATTAAAAAAATATCATATGCTTCGACTATATGATCCATTATATATGTGTTGTTTACATACAAGATCAAATATATCTTATACTTTGAGTATAACAAGCAGATATTATTCTAATCTAGATTAAGGGTATTGAAAGATGGTTAAGAACATTATTTAAGTACTAAAAAAAAAGAATCTCTTTCTAGTTAATAGAAGAGATGAACTAGTAGTTTATAGACATTGATGCTAGTTTTTACTTTAAATAGTAGCATTGTAAGTTGGAAGAGTTCTAATTAAGATACCATAAGATATTTTATAATTAAAGTTGAATAAATCTCTATATCTAAGGCAGTAAAAAAATGTTATTTATAACAAGAAGTTCATCGCTTAACTAGGTGTGGTTCCTAACATTGTTGATTCAGTAGCCTTGTACTATGATAACAATGGAGCTCTTACACAATCAAAGAAACCAAGGCTAATCAACAATCCAAACATATAATTTTCTATTTTATTAGACAAATAATATAAATGAAAAATGTTAAGATAAAACAAGTGCCCTCTAAAAAGAATTTCACAAATCCTCTCAATAAGGTACTATCCTAACAAAAGCATGATTACCATAAAGAGATATGATATTAGATATGTAAGTTATTGATGTTGGTATAAGTAAGAAAGTGTTAATGTATATGTCTTGTAGCCAATCGACTGGTTACATGTAGGACTAACTTTGTTCATTTAAAAACAAATTTATTATTAATAAAGGTATTATTTATCTTTAATATTCATTAATGTTGGATTAATAAGTCTAGAGTAGAGATAAAATCTTTAGAACAAAAATATTTTGCAAAGAAAATTATAAAGTGTTTGTGATTATGAGATTCCAATGTCATTAAAGCATTATTATTAAATATTCCTAGTCGATACTCTATCAAGATTGGAAATTATTTAGAGATGATGAGATTGATAAATATTATGTTCTTTTATTTATGAAAGAAAACATTTTTTCTCATAAAATAGTGCTTGTTAGATGATGTGTACATTAAACTAAGCCACATGAGAGTTCCATATAAAGAGATCTCTTATATTTATAGAAAGTCTTACATGACAGTTTTGTAAGTTATCCTTAGACTTAAAGTGAATAAGTTATCTTTGATGCAACCATATTATTCGATAGTTTCACCCATATTTAACTAGTGATTTGCCTATGTTTTATATATAAAACACCTTGATATTCTTTGTTTTATGTTTTGAAGACACTTTTGGATGAAAGATGCAAAAAAGAGTAAATTGGAGATAATTGACAGATTTGACCTTCAGTTGATGTTTTGTGCAGAGCGTGAGCTCTAGAGGTTGAAATGAAGTGATTCCAGTGGCATTAAAAAGCTAACATCCATACCTTTCTTGAAATCTAAGGCAAGAAAATAAAATAAGGAAGAGTATGGAAATCACAGCCTTCAAAGTCAAATCTCGCAATCTGCCAGTGTTGACCTTCGGCCATTCCAACTTGAATATCTAGAGCTATAGAAGTCCAATCGATGCAAACTCAATTTTTTTGGATTCATGATTCAAAGGTATATAAACTCTCCAAATTTCAGCCACAACCGATGTCATATGAGGGAGATATGAGTTTTCAAAGATGATATCTGAATTCTGCCAGCAAACAGGTTTCGTGAAGAAACGAGTCCATATTACGTTCCAAAGCATCTAAACCGATATCCAAGTTTTTATTTCAGTAATTTAGCTCTTCTAAGTCAAAACTTGAAGATTTCATGCAAGGCTATTTCTTCTTTTTTAGGAAAATAGTTATTAAAGTACTTAAATGTAAACAATCTACTTAATGGAGGACTATTTTGTAAAATAGAGACCTAGGGTTTCCTAAGATATAAAAAGAATGAGAGAAGAGAAGGGGGACAACCAGCCAAGAAGAGAAAAACATCCCCTTCCTCTAAGAAACCCTAAATTATGCATTCTTTCTTCTTTTTGATTAGTTTTTCAACAAACATACAAGGCTAAACACTTTTTCTTGGTTGCAAGGACACGGAAACCTTCGGATTTCAAGAACTGTGAGATTTATTTTACCTTTTATTTTCAGTTTATATGATGAATATGTTTGTTCTCCTATGCTTATTTTTCCTATGATTGTTTATTTTAATTGCTAGAGTAGACTCTAAGTTATTATTGTAGACAATTTATTGCTAAGTTTGTTATCAAAACCGGAGTTGTGGTATATGAACTTGTGAAGCAACTGAGTTTAATAATTGTGGCGGATCTACGTTATTAATCTTAGGGAAAACATTCAATCAAATCAAACATAGACTACAGACAGTTATGTTTTCTTGATTAATCAACTTATCTAGTTCTTAAGGCTGCCATTAAATTAAATTACTAGTGCGGACACTTTGGTTGTTTAATGGTTAGGGTTAGTTATATGGCGGATCTGTTAACTAACCAATATTAAGAAGAGATAAATATTCAGAATATAAATTGATGTTTCGTTTCCATGATCAGTTCTGATTTCTGTAGGTGGATGTGTGCTTGTGACCAAGGTTTGTTCTCTTGATAATTTTTTGATTTTATTAAATTTTGTTTGATAGTTTTCTGTTTTCTTTTGCTTTAGCCTAGATAACGTCTAAACCCCCCCAAATTGCATATCATCTAACATAAAAATCTGACTTGAACTTCCTCGTGGGATCGACCCTTTACTTGCTCTATACTATCTTGTGTGTTGTGTTTGAAGCTAGGGTAATTAATTTGTGTGACTGCGACATCGCAACAATCTTATAAAGAGAATGTTATGAATTAATCCTGACAACACATTATCATAATCAAGGGTAACAAACCAGCATATACTGAATATATAATGAACTATATAAAGGTATTTGAGAGATCAAGAGAGGATTCATCATCCTAATATATTAGAAAAAATATTTTTATCTACTCTTAAATAGTATTCATTGTGAAATCCTTACGCAATATGGATGATATTTAAAAAGAGTTTCAAATCTTATTTAAAGAATCAAGAACAAACATGATTTAATAGATAAAACACATTTCATATTACAATACCTAAAAGAAATATTCTTGATAAATGGATAATAATTATATAGAGAAATCAATCACTAAAAAGTTAAGTCAAAACATGTATGCCTTTCTAATATTTAAGTGATTATAACATATTGTCAGATATTGTACTTGATCTTCAAATATAAATCAATAAATTTATTGAATTGGTGATAAATTAAGCTTTTTAATTTATTTATCCTATTTTATTTGGGATTGTGATTTATATTTGGGGTAACATATTAGGGTACCTAATGTGTCATTATTTATTTATTTACTTTAAATTATTCTAGGACTAATTTTCTTGAGCCATGAAGGAGATTAATGGACTAAAAGTAGGGACTTCTATATGCTTAAATTGCCTAGTTAAAAGTTTATACTAGGTTGAATACATCTTATAGTACCTCCATCATCCTTCATATGATTACAAATCTTAACTCTTATTTTATGCAAAGATAAACTCAAATCCTAATTAAGAATCATAATTTAGGTAAATTAAACTAGAGCTTTCCAAACACTTTGAAAACACCATTCCATGATTGAAATTGACAAATTAACAAAATTAATTAACTCTTAAATACATTTAATTAGATTTGAATATCTATAGGTTTAGAATAAAATAATTGTTACCACTATAAGTCATCAAGGCATAGGCACAATAAAAACTATAATTATAATTTCTAAAAAATGATCCATTTGATTCAATATCAATCAAAACTTATCTAATAGAATGAAAAATACCTTGTTCTCAAAATAGAAGCAATTTCATAAGAAGAAATCCCTTTAGGTTTGGTTGTATTAAACCTACAAGTCATCCAATTATTCAATTTCTAGTGGTGGTCCATGTAGGAATGGATATCAAACCCCAAAACAAAACTATTTTTTATTAGGGAAAATTTATTTTAAATTTTATGCTAATCATCCTCTAATAATTATTATCACACATAAAATATTGAAAAAGTTGATAAATCTTGTTTTATAAAAAAAAAATGAAAAGAAAAAAAGCTTTAAACATTTTTTGGTTTTTTCATTGCTCTTTCTACTTAGAGTTTTAGTTTCTTATACTTTAAAAATCATTAAAATGTGGTATTTTAACTCTTTTTTTTAGTTTTAGTACAATCAACTTAGATTGTGTTTGGTGCTAATCAGGATATGCCCCAAAATATAAGTTAGATGATAGGTTTAATCCTAGTTATGCTAGAATTATGAGAAAATTCAACCTTTTGGGCTTGTTTTTCCAACTTAATATAGGCTCTTAAGCTTACATGGATGATGATGAACCAAAGATGTTATGTGGACTTTATAAGTTTATATGGATAGAAAATCCTCATGCCTAACATGTAGGCTTTCAAGGCCTAGAAACCTAACTACAATATTATTCCAAATAGTCCAACCTATCTACCATGTGTCAATTCCTATTTACAATTGGAATATTTTAAAAAGGTTTAGTCAAAATAGGAATCTTGGAACACACCCTAATCTTATTAGGATTATAGTTTCATGGATAAAACTAGACTCCTAGTCATGATCAGATTCCTAATCTTAACCTTATTAGAACTAGTATAGAGTCCTAATCTCATGAGAACTTTTAAGAGAGTCTTAGTTTCATTAGGAATCTAAGTAATCAATCATTGGTATTACATTAACATTCAATTCCTATTATACATGTGACCCTTTAGGCTCTCACTCATATTTATAATAAGACTCGATTATAGTATTAGTGCCATGTATGGACCTTACTATGAACCCACTTGCAAGATTCCTACAATATCTCTTATGCCTCTTGTAAATTCTAATATAAGAATTTCAGATAGAATAATCTCAACCTTGGCATGACTAATTATCCTGATCAAGGTTATATGTATAATGTTGAATGTTGCACTATTATTAACCAAAAAAATTATATTGGTATGTAATTGAGTTATCAATGATGTATAGAGGTTTAAAGCATTGACTTATAACCATTACTGGCTTAGAAAACACCATACCTAGGATTTGATTGACCATAGGATTTGACTAAACAATCATGATAATTTCTACACTTTATTTATAGTCCGAGTCAAGATAAGTAAATTATCTAGGTTTTTCCTCAAAATGAATAGGGAAGAGAAAAAACCATATTGATGGATATGATGTCATCATGGTTTCTCATCTCCATGTTAAAAGGAATTTCCAATATATCATCCTCTTCTATTGTATTTTGCTCATCTAGTTATTGAATCAAAAACAAAGATGCAATTACATTTTTAGTGCATGCATTTTTACACGAAAGAACATCAATTTATTCTTCTAATGCATGCTCAATTTAGAAAATCATCAAGATCGATAATCATATTATTTTTCCTCTTTTGGTTTATCTTTCTTATTGGTGAAGATGTCTTTTTTGGTTGTTGGACAATAACATTATGGTTGAAAGAATACACGCATATGTTAAATTTATGGTGTTGAAAGTGTGAATGTATATAAATGTTGATATTAAGACCTAATATGTTCAAATAATTATTTGAGAAACTATTTACCCTAGTTAAAGGGACTAGTACCCTAGTTAATGGGCAATCGGTGAAACTAGTTACCCTGATTAATGAGAATAGTGTCCTGGTAAATGGACAATATGAGAAACTAGTTAATTTAGTAATGGAACAAATATGATTTAGGCTAGAGAGGACATTTATATGTCCTTAAATTGTCTTAATTATATTGATTTGTAAGGTTAAAGGTAAAATAAGAAATTAACTATTTTGTAATTGATGTGGTAAATATATAGAAGAGATAATAGTAAATAATCATTATGAGTAATGTTGATTGTATTTGGTATTAAATAAATTTCCATGTACCTCATAGCATCGCACCGAGTAATAGATCATGTATTTGTTTTTTTTTTTAATCAAATGATGTAAATGGAAGAAACAAAATTTTTGTTTTGTAATGTAATTTTGTATCCAGAAAATGTGTATATATCTAAATAAAATATGTAAACATGGAATGTTGTGTAAATTAATTGTGGTTGTTGCACAGGGTGTTACAAAACTAGTTACTTAGTAATAAGGCTAGTGACTGGTAAGGGGCGGTGGAACTAGATTACCCAATAATGGGTCTCATGCCTAGTAATGGGCGATGAAACTAGATTACCTGGTAATAGGGCTAGTGCTAAGTAATGGGTGGTGGAACTAGATTACCCAGTAATGGGTCTAATGCCTAGTAATGGGCGATGAAACTAGATTACCTAGTAATAGGGCTAGTGCTAAGTAATGGGTGGTGGAACTAGATTACCCAGTAATGGGTCTAGTGCCCGGTAATAGGCTAGTGACATTAGTTTGTCTAACTACTAGGATATTAAACCTATCTTATAAGGT
>Ga0325414_1005380_pt1 | contig 13522 bp, 13 predicted proteins | sample PopdelMetagenome_8_FD_206183 | JGI IMG/M metagenome (GOLD analysis project Ga0325414, IMG submission 206183) | Populus deltoides microbial communities from Bellville, Georgia, United States - Leaf-PdKOR-R3 | ecosystem: Host-associated > Plants > Phyllosphere > Phylloplane/Leaf | place: USA...
TAATATCTTGGAAGTTGGAACTTACAGCTTCATCTAATTTGCTTTGATTTTCAAAACTGAATCTAGTCGTAAAATATGATGATCAGTGGAGCAAGTTTGAGTAATTTGTTGAGTTTCTTATCAGGATCCTCAAAGCATACGCATACTTGGCAGCCAATCATGACTGCTGATACAACCTTACCGGGTTACTGGTTGAACTGGAGATTCTTCCTATGTGCTCTCTTTATTTTAATATCTATGGCTTTAGCAGCAATTCTAATATGGAAAAATGAAGGGTCTAAGGAATCGGAGAGGAGAGAAAATCAGCAAGAAAGACCAGGGTTTCTGTACAAAGACGAAGCTTGGAATACTTGTGTGAAAACAATCCATCCGGCTTGGCTGCTTGCGTTTAGGATTATCGCCTTTTTTGTTCTTTTATCATTGATCACAGCAAATGTGGTAACTGATGGAGGGGGCATTTTTTACTTTTATACTCAGTAAGTCACTGACCTTTATAGCATTCATCATAATTTTACTCGAAGATATTTCAATACAAGTTGAATAGGGGAACCATTTTGAAGATTTCTCTAAAATGCGGGTATGATGGTTATCTGTACAGAATGTTGTTTAAGTGTTCTGTAAATTGTATGGAGCACAGGTTGAACATATGGATTTCCAATTATCTGCTAGAGCATACTCTATTGGTCATCCAACTCTTTGAGTCTTTTCCTTTAGGTGGGGTTGAAAGCCTCCCTAGATGTACAAACAGTTGTGGCAACAATGGTGTTGCTGTTTATCCTTATAAGCAACTAAGAAAAAGAAAAGAAGTTATCATTGTTTCTCATTGCATATCTGATTTTTTCCCTTCCTCTTCTTCCTTTCACTGTGCAGGTGGACATTTTCTTTGGTGACAATCTATTTTGCGGTATTTCTCTTGTAGATCTGTTTATACATTTTGATGATGTCCAAGGAATAGTTTCTTTTCAGTTAACCCTGAAGAAACATACGAGTGTCAGTATAACTGTATAAGAGCCATTTGTATATCAATGTTTCCCAAAATTCATTAGGTTTTGCATAAAGGGTGGCTACTCGAAGATTAATTTGATCGATCTCAGTTTGCATTAGTTACTGATGCTCTGAAATTCAATTTGCAGATGGGATCTTCGGTTTCCATTTATGGGTGCTGCTACTATCGCCGTGTATTGGGTGGTGATCGGGTGAATCATGAGACTTTAGATGCAGAACGAGGCACTTACATAGCTCCAACACCTGGAGAAGAAATTGTGAATATATCCATCTCAGACAAAAGTTTAGATACCAGCCAAGAACCTCGCACTCGCCAAATTGCAAGTTCATGGGGCTATGTTTTTCAAATTGCTTTTCAGGTAAGTTCTTGTTTAACAATCAGCTTCCTTAGTTTCAATTGAACAATGAACATTTGATTTTCTATTTTTTGGCTCTCGTGTTTCTTTTATTCTTTCCATGAGGAGGTAATTTGCCTTGATTCTCTTTATATGTTTCTGTTGAAAGTCTCAACTTGAAAATGAGGAATATATATAGATATGTAGATAGATAGATAGATAAGTATATAGATATGTATGTATGTACGGAGAGGGATAGTAGTAGTAATGTATGATGATCTTTATGAGTTGTTTATCAAGATCTAAAGCATCACCAAAAGGGTCAGGTTCTGACACTTGTTCAACAGAACTATGGAAAGATAGAAAGTGTATGGCTTAAGGGATTTTGAGTTTGTTGGGCAAAGACCATGTTGTTGAAAATTCACAAAGATAGCTTTCAGACCATTTATATTTCTTGGTCTGGAATGCTCTGGTAATTAAGTGACAGCACTTGCGCAGTCATTTTGTGAAAGAATGGTCAGTAATTTCTCACAAAAATAGATAGAAGGGAAATAATAAATGTTGTTTTGTTGACATGTTTGACGCACATGCAGAAGAGGCATACTGGCCACCATTGAACTTGATCCATCTCTTCAAGTGGAGAGATCCAATTATTGATGGTGGATATTAGGAAAGGAAATTTGGTAGGAATGCTGTGGTTGGTGCTGTACTTCCATACCTACTACCAGCCAATAGACAACTTTTTTCAACCATGACTAATCTTAATCTGTAAGGTGTTGGCTCAATCCATACTAGAAGTTTCATAGCTAATTATATTTTCTCCAAGGCAAAGAGAAGTTAGAATAGGATTACTTTGCTTCCGGTTGATTATTTTTTAGAATTGCTAGGCTTAGTTTAGACTTATAAGAACCAGGAACTCATGTCTGTAAACAGTAAAAGTTATACTAAGATTCATTTGTGGATATATAAAACAAGTACCTGGTATTTGGTGAACCCATAAGTCTCTCTGATTTGAATTATGCAAAGATATATACCCTTCTTGATGGTGCGTGCTGATGATTAAGTGCCTATGATCTGTTAACCCTGCTCACAGGTCAGAAATCCACCGGTTTGGATTAAGTTGTGCACATCATCATACCCTTTTTGTCTTTATTCTGGATGTTTATTATGTTTACTCTTATCTTTATTCTGGATGGTTATTATGTTTGCTCTAATGCAACTTTAGTGCTCCATTATTTTCCCATTTTCTTTTGACTAATTTTTTAATTTTCTGCGTGCTTCTGTAAGTGTCTTAAATAGATTTTAAACGGTGTTGCCGCATGTATGAAAGGTAAGCTGACGAAATGCCTTGCTTATTCTTTTCTTTTCTATCTATGAACAGATGTGTGCAGGTGCTGTTGTGCTCACTGATTGTGTGTTCTGGTTCATTATTTATCCATTTCTATCAGCCAAAGATTTCAGTCTTGATTTTGTAAGTATCCATACCACTCCACTTGGTGTTTTGCTTCTGTTAGAGTTGTACATATGGTGGCAGGGTGGGAGGTTTGGGCGAAGAAGGGGAGGGAGCAAGTATGGGTGATATGAAAAATAACCTAAGATGGCAAGTTAATTTTCTTCATTGGCTGAAAATTAATCTGCTTTTCATTTCTTTGTTGGAAAACTTACTACAACACCACCTGACTTTTGCTTTTGTGCTTGTATATGCATAGAAGAACAGGGCCAATAGAAGTGAACCTTTCTAAATGCACATGATTTACTTTGCTTATGAATTCAAAGAATTTATGGTTGTTTTTTTTTTTTTTTTCAAAGTCTGATAGTTTTCTGACCTTCCCTTGATTTTTGTCTCCGAACAATGGGAAAAGAAGTGTTCTGGCATAACAACAATTTTCTTTGATACATGTTAAAAAATTCTTTAATTGTTCAGTTTTTTTCTAAACGACGAAGTTGTTTTTAGTTTTCTACATGTTCAAGAAATTAACATAACATGAGTCCTGTGTTGCAGTTTTTATAAAATTTGAAGTCTCGATTATAGATTAAGCTAGTCAAGTGCGCTCCATAATCAAAGCATGTGTTGAGGAAATATATGCTGCAATTCATTGCAATGTATTGTAAAACAAGTATATTTTCCTTTCATTTGAAAATTGTCTACTTTTGTAACTGCAGCTGAATGTTTGCATGCACTCAGTCAATGCTTTTTTTCTCCTCGGTGACACAGTCTTGAATTGCATGGTAACCCTGTCCTTTGTAACATTGGTGGTTTTTATATTCTAATTCCTTAATGGTCAATTACAAATTCACAATTATCCTTTTCTTCCAGCGGTTCCCCATGTTTCGGATCGCATATTTTGTTTTATGGACATCCATATTTGTCGTTTCTCAGTGGATCATCCATGCTTGTGTTTCAATGTGGTAAGGCCTTGTGTCATTTTGCCTTTTTTAGTTATTTACATATGATCCTTTTTGTTTTTCTGCATGATGACTATACCTTTCTTACAGGTGGCCGTACCCCTTTCTTGATTTGTCATCGCCATATGCCCCCGTATGGTATGTAATAATGTACTCATCATTTTTGTTATTACCATGTGGCAAAGTTTATACATCCAACATCTAACCTGATACAAGCTAGTTTAAGATGCTGTTTCTCCGAAGAATTTACCCATGATGCCTTGACAAACTAAGAGATTTTGTTTGGGGATGTGATTTCTTGGACTTCAAACTTCTTAACTAGCAACTGGAAGCGACAATTTTGGTATTTGAGAAAAAAAGAATAATCATCCCTTTTTACTTTTAAGTCATATGAACCTTCACGTTCATTGGCTCTAGTTGACTTTGTTTCAAGTAGGCGAGCTATTGTGATTGCTGGCAAATGGGCAATCATGGTATTTTACTCGCAGAACTGTTTTAGGTTTACTAAGATAACTCCAGGGTTCCGGAAGGTTAGCACAGCAGCACTCTCATTTCTGCAGGTCCAGAGCTGACTGTTGCGACTAACAATTAGAGATTTGCTTGGTTCTGCCAGCGTATAACATTGATGCTGATGAACTTACCCATCCATGCTGCTGCTATTTACTTGTACAGGTACATGGCCGTGGGGTTGATGCATGTTCCATGCTACGGCATCTTTGCTTTGATAATTAAGCTGAAGCACATTTGGCTGTCAAGATCATTTCCAGATTCCTATCAAGGTTTGAAGTGAGAATTAGGACGGTACATAATGCCCACGACGTTATCATTGCTGCTATTAGCCACACAATGGGTTTTTTTGGAGTAATCAATCAGGCTCCTCGCTTGGTACATAGTATAGTTGTTGTTTTTGAACGAGAAGCTGTGGATTTGACATCATAGCATCCAGCACCGGTACGGGTTTGTTTTTATTTTTTGCTCAAAATAGTAAGATTTTTTAGAGAAAAAAAATGTAAAAATTGTCAAGCACCTACCATTTTTTTGCATCTCTTGAAAGAGATGTACTAAACAAAACGTGCTTGGATGAATTCATCAAGGAAACGATATGGCACTACGCCACTAATTTACTGCTGCCATGTAGAGATCTTTTCCTTTCCGAATTCATCATAATCCTATCATTTTTTGTTTTCTTTTTCTTTTATGGTGCAGCATGTTATGACATTTTTAGGGATTTTTGCACCCAGTAAACCTACTTTAATGCTTTTGTAATCAACTACCCCGATTTGAGTTCATCAATACCCTTTTTTTCTCCCCTTAGGCGGGTTCGCATAGCACCTTGTTCCTCTTTCATGTGCCCCAAATCACCTATGAATTTGGTGCCCTTTCCTCACGCTTATGTGATTTTCATTACAATCTCATGTGCATCTTGTTTAATGATTTCCATTACCCTCTCATGATGTTCTTGTGTTAATGCTATCTTGTTTGTGCACGGGATCATGTACATGTTATCTTGTTTGTGCACAGGATCATGTATATGTTGATTTTATAAAATGATATTGTTTTGATTTTTAAAAAATAAAACAAATTGAAACTATATTATTTTAATTGACTTGAGTCCTAAAAAGAGATGTGACTTGAGAATGGTTTGTTTGAATGTTTTTTCTATTGTGCTATTAGTCTCCCTTCTCATTTACATCCATAAACAAGAACGCAAGTCACCAGGAAAATATTATGGCATAAGATACAAAACACGAAACAATATTTTTATATTTTTATGTTAAAAAAAATCATCAAAGCTTGTTTTTTAGGGGTAATAGCACTATCAAATTGATTAGTTAGAGATAAATTGGAGGTAATATCATTTTTTCCAAGGGATCCATTGAACATTACTAAATTGATTAGTGACGAAATGGTTTGTACATTTTTTCTAACACAATGAAATGATTTAATTGTTCTTAAAAGCAAAAGAGATTAAAACAGACGTTGAAGGGCTTCTTTGTAATTTTGTTATGGCTTTTTAGTTATAAGAAAAGTGAATAGGGTAAATTAGTATTTTAGCAAATATATAAATAATTAAAAAAACAAAAGTGGTTGGTGCTTGTGCTCTTTGGACGGTACGTATGGCGCCTCTCGTTGCTCAAAAGCCACCTTCTACGATATTGTTGAAAGCGTCACGTAACTCTTCATGATTATTTTTTTTTTCTGTGAAGTTATCTCAATCTCATTTCTCATATTGTAAGTTTGTCGAGTGAACCTGGTTTGATTAGAGTTTATTTTACATATTTTTAATTGATTTTTTTTTAGTTTTGTCTTTTATTATTTAATTTGTTTGAAGTTAACCACCATTTTTTTTATTTCATTTCTTCTGTATATAGTCATTTCGGTCTCATAACTGGGCCACAAATTTGGCATGTTGACTTGAATCAAGTTTTTTTATTCTTTTTTAAATTGATTTTTTTTCAATTCATCCTTAAACGTTTGATTTACTAATAATTAAGTTTTGAATGTTTCTCATTTTTTTTAGGAGGTTATTCTATTCTCATTTTATTTTTACTTTGTTATCACATAAAATTGTTGAGAGCTTTTCAGAATATTTAAATGGTATCTTTTTATAATATTGGTTATGGAAGAACAAATCAACATGACCAGTTCAACTGAAGATTCAAAGTTTAAAATGTCTACAACAAATCTCTTATCTGCAAAATCTATTAGTTAGGCATGTAATCTATTTTTGAATTCAAATCAGATGATGTATAGGATACTTAGTTAAAGTTTGTTATTCTATAATCTATTTAAACACCTTGTAATTCACGAATGAAAGATAAGAAAATATTATTCAAAACAGAGCTTTTATTCTATATGGTATCAGTCAGCCCGAAAAAGACCAACGTCTGATCCTCTCTTTTTTTTTCTTTTTGCATATAATGACTTCTTCTTCTTCAGCTACCCTTCCCAACACTGCTTCCCCATTCTCTATTCCCTCTCTCTCACATTTACTTCTTACCCTCAGTGTCAAACTAAATCATTCAAATTATGCTGTTTGGAAAACTCAGGCCCTCCCATATTTCCGTGGTCAAGGTGTCTTTGGATATCTTAATGGCACAATTTAGATACCTCCACAAGAGATAGATGCCCCTCATCCCACTACAGGTGCCATTACTAAGATACCCAATCCAGAATATGACCATTGGCTTCGTCAGGATTCTTTAATCCTTGCCACCATCAATACTTCTCTTACTGAAGATGTTCTCTCTCAGGTCATGTCATATACCACTTCAAAAGATGTATGGCTTGCTCTTCAATGAAATTTCTCTTTCATTTCACGTGCTAAAGTTGTTCAACTTCGTACTCAGCTTGCCACTGCACGTAAAGGATCCATGACTGCTAAGGATTATTTTCTTTCCATCAAACGCATGGCTGATGAACTTGCGCTTGCTGGACAACCTCTCAAGTCTGATGAAATTCTTACTTATATTCTTGCTGGCCTTGGTCAGAAGTATGACTCATTAGTCTCTATCATTACCTCTCGTTCTGATGTTGTCACATTGGAGGAGCTTTATTCCCTGCTTCTTATTGCTGAGTCAAGGATCAATCAGCATCATGACACTATTCAGGTTGTTGCATCTGTGAATTTGGCCACCAGACAACCTCCTCTTTTTCAATCTCGCCCTGGTAACATCTATCCATCCTTTAACCGAGGTCGTGGTAGTAGCTATCGTGGCAAAGGTCGAGGTGGTCGTTCAACCACCCGTGATTAAAGAGCATATAACTCTCTTATTTGTTAGGTATGCCTCAAACCGGGTCATCATGCACTTAAATGCTATCATCGTTTTGATCTCTCTTACCAGGATCAATCCCAACAACGTCCACCTCATGCTTTTCTTGTTGCTGACATCACCATGCTGCTCATGAGTGGCATCCCAATATAGGAGCCACACATCATCTCACAAATGATCTGAACAACAATCATCTTCAAAATGAGGACTATGATGATCACAAACATATTCAAGTGGCAAATGGTGCAAGTTTGAAAATTACTCAAAGTGGTACTTCCACCTTATCTTCCCCATCCAAATCCTTTGTTCTAAACCAAATACTACTAGTTCCTGATATTAAAAAAATCTTCTTTCAGTCCACCGTTTATGTCAAGATAATAACATTTTCTTTGAGTTTCATGCCTCTTTTTTTCTTGTGAAGGAGTACTTGGGGAACGTCCTGCATCGGGGACTACTTTGTAATGGCCTTTACAATTTTTCATTGTCACTTGCTCATCTTTAGCCGCAAGCTCTTTCTAGTATTCAAATCTCTGCCACTTTGTGGCATCGGTGCCTTGGCCATGATTCCTTCCCGGTTATTAATAAAGCTATTTCCTTTTCCATTACCAGTAATAAAAGTTCTATTTGCCCTCACTGTCAAATGGCCAAAAGCCATGCTTTGCCTTTTTCTAATTCATATATCTCTATTTCGAAACCATTAGAATTATTATATTCGGATGTTTGGGGGCCAACACCCATCTTATCAACTACAGGTGCACGTTATTACGTAAGTTTTTTAGATGATTTGACCAACTTTTTATGGCTCTTCCCATTAAAACTCAAATATGATGCATTATAAATTTTTCAAAATTTTCAAGCTGCAGTCGAACGTCAATTTAATACTAAAATTAAAGTCATCCAAACTGACTGGGGTGGTGAATATCGCAGCTTAAATCATTTTTTACAAACTCAAGGAATTACTTATCGAGTAACATGCCCTTATACGCATCAACAACCTGGTGCCATTGAAAGGCGTCATCGCCAAATTATGGAGGTTGGCCTTGCCTTACTCGCTCACTCCCATTTACCAAATATTTTTTTGGGAAGATGCCTTCTTAACCGCTGTTTATATAATTAATCGTTTATCCTCTCCGATGTTACAACACAAATCACCTTATGAAATGGTCAATAATTCTAAACCAGATTTCAATTTTTACAAGTTTTTGGATGTGCTTGCTAGCCCTACTTACGTCCGTATAATAAACATAAAATGGATTTTTGATCCAAAAGGTGTATCTTTATCGGCTATAGAGTTGGTCATCGGGGGTATAAATGCTTAGATGTCTCCACTGGCAAAATATATGTTTCCCGTCATGTTTTTTACGAGTCTCTCTTTCCCTATGAACCACCACAAACTGTTGTTCCTTCCATTTAAGAAACTCCTGTCATTCTTTCTTCTAATCCCCAACTATCATATGCTTGTTCCAGTATTTCTACAGGTTCTAATTTTCAAACTACAGCACCACTTCCACAGAATATGGCAACACCAACAGAGCCTCAATTTGATCTTGATGTTTCTATAGCGACCTTTATTCGCGATCCCACTCAAAATCAACATGCAGATGAAAGACCCCCTCCCTCTTTAGTTTTTGTTCCTCCATCTCAACCTCAAAATACCCACCCTATGACTACCCGCAGCAAAAATAATATCCACAAACCCAAACTACATTCAGAATCCCATATCAGGTACCTTCTCCCAAAAGCTCTTATGGCCACTGTCACCAACAATGAACCTGAACCAACATGTTATTCTAAGGCCATTAAACATCCCAATTGGAGAGATGCTATTAACAAGGAGTTCGATGTTTTACTGTGAAATGGTACGTGGACTTTAATTCCTTCTCCTCCTACAGTTAATATTATTGGTTCCAAGTGGGTGTACTGCATTAAAAGGAAAGCTGATAGCGATATTGAACGTTTCAAAGCTTGCCTCGTCGCTGAAGGTTTTCATCAACAGGAGGGTGTTGATTTTTTGGAAACCTTCAGTCCTGTTGTAAAACCTATAACAGTCTGCATGGTTTTATAAGTTGTTATATCCCATGGTTGGCACCTTCATCAAATAGATGTCCAAAATGCCTTTTTACATGGTTTTTTGTGAAGATGTTTATTTGGCTCAGCCCCCCGGTTTTCTTCATCCTCAATACCCACAACATGTGTGTAAACTTCATAAATCTATATATGGTTTTCGTCAAGCACCACGAGTGTGGTTCTTTCGCTTAACTGACTAATTGCAGGCCATTGGTTTTAAAGGAAGTCAAGCTAATCACTCCCTTTATGTTTATCAACATGGTTCTATTCTTCTTTATTTTCTCATATATGTCGATGACATTATACTAGCAGGTGCTGATCTCAATTTCATTAATCATGTGATAAGCCTATTGCAGTCTGATTTTCCAATAAAAAATTTAAGTGAACTCAGTTTCTTTCTTGGCGTAGAAGCTATTCAAAGTGATGAAGGCCTTTATTTGTCTCAACGCTGCTACATACTTGATCTTCTTCTTCGCAGCAAGATGGACAAATCCAGACCTTCTGTTACACCTATGTCCATATCCCCAATCTTGAACAAATCAGATGGTGCCCCCTTTCATGATCCACATTTGTATAGAAGTATTGTGGGAGGACTTTAATATCTTTCTTTCACCAGGCCAGAGCTTGCATTTGCTATTCATAAAGTTAGTAAATATATGCATGACCCGAAAGAACCTCATTGGGTGGCAGTTAAAAAAATCTTGCGATACTTAAAAGAAACTATCTCCTATGCTCTCTTAATTCAACCTGATCATCTTCTTCAACTTCAGACTTTTAATGATGCAGATTGGGCATCAAATCAGGATGATAGAAGATCAATTGGTGCTAACTGTGTCTATCTTGGCAAAAACTTAATTTCATGGAGTTGTAAGCAGCAACTAATTGTTGCTCGTAGCAGCACTGAAGCGGAGTATAAGGCTTTAGCAAATGCAGCTGCGGAAATTCAATGGCTCAGAACTCTGCTTTCAGATCTTCATGTCTCGACTATACACCCTCCCATTCTTTGGTGTGACAACATTGGAGCCACTTATCTCACAAGTAATCCTCTCTTCCATGCACGTACAAAACATATTTAAACAGATTTTCATTATGTCCGTGATCAAGTTCTCAATGGTCAATTAAATGTTCGGCTCATCTCTAACAAAGATCAATATGCAGATGCTCTTACAAAGCCCTTGTCTTCTCAGCGTTTTAAACTTCTACGTGACAATCTCAGGGTCCACTTCGATTGCGTGCAGGGGCATGTGGAAGAAAAAATCAACATGACCAGTTCAACTAAAGATTCAAAGTTTAAAACGTCCGCAACAAATCTCTTATCTAGTTAGGCATGTAATCTATTTTTGAATTCAAATCAGATGATGTATAGGATACTTATTTAAAGTTTGTTATTCTGTAATCTATTTAAACACCTTGTAATTTATGAATGAAAGATAAGAAAGCATTATTCAAAACAGAGCTTTTATTATATATTGGTAAATGTTCATTATTTTTTATTAGCCATTGACTTTTTTTTAATTTTTTTTATTATCATTTGTTTTTCTAATTATTTTATTAAATTAACTAAAATTATTGAATTCATTTAAATAAATGATCGAGTCTTGAATTTTTCTTGACCTTTTTTTTTAATATTAGCATCATTTTAATGCGCCACACCGATTTAATTTCAAATAACCGGAGACACCATTTTCTTACATCATATCGACACTACCTAGTACCTACCTTACAAAAATTACACACAAATACCCTTCCTTTTGAACTTAGAAAAGCCTGGTTGGTATATTGCCAAGGAACTAAATTTTTTTACTTCTCAACTCTGTAGCCTCTCAAAACATCCAATGCTTATGCACCGTATGACATGGCTTCTTATTTTTATTTTAACTCTCAAAATTATTATTTTTTTGTAATTAATTACTCTTTTTAAGATTAATTTTAGTTAAATTAACAATAATTTTCTTTATATATATAGAAAATTATTTCTTCGGTACAAAAATGGGTGTTCATGTATTCTCTTGCATCCTCCCATGCTCTCAGTGTCACTAAAAGTGGTAGACACACCTAACTGCTGCTTAAGCTTTAAAGTTATTAGCGCCTAAGCCTGTACAAATACACCTAATTACTCTTTTAATGACGTTGTGGTTGAGTCGTCAACATGCGCCACCCTAGATGAGAGTCTTTGCCAAGAAGATTCCAATGACATCGTTAGAAGGTTGTCATCGGAGCTACGAGGAACCTACACGCATGTAGACATTTCTTTTTATTTGTCCTTTGATTTCTCATTAACTCTTCAATTTAGTCTAAGATTTAATATATCGAAGCCTAAATAAAGCCTAACCGGGGAAAAAACAATAAAAGGAAAATGAAAGAGATAGATGACCAAATTAAGTTAGTTGATTATGGTTGTGTCATGACCGGGAGAAAAATGAGGGTGAGAAAAAACATTAATTAGAGAGATAAAAGTTTTGAATTGGAGGGTTTAATTGAATTGAGAAATAGCTTTAATAAAATAAAAAAAATTAAAAAAATAAGGGTTAAATTTAAAACAATACAAAATTTGATTAAAGAATGAAATTGAAAGGAAAAAAACTTCAACAAAAGTGCCAAGGAAAAAATTACAAATTCAAAAAATGAGGATCGAAATGAAAAACAAAACATATGAAAAATTGCAATTGAATGACTAAATTCAAAAGAATAAAAACTTCTATAAATGAAAAAGGAACAAAATAAGAAATTAATAGAACGGGGACTGAAATTGAGAAGTATAAAACAAAAAGGACAATAATATACATTACCTATTAGGAGAGAGAAAAGAAAAAAAATCAAATGATCACTGATGACAATTCAACCACTGTAAGCTGTCACATGCCACTCTACATGGAAGAGAACATGGTGACGCATTTAGGAAGACAACGGAAGGTCAGTTAAGTCCATCGGGTGGTGTCAAGCCCATTGCCTTAATGGTGCAGACGCCACCCACGCGCTGGGGTGTACCGAGCACGCTACAACAACTTTAAACATTAAAAAATTAAAAAAAAAGTGAAAATACCAAAATATTTCTAACGACCCTGGCAATTACACAAAATACTCATATGAAAGTATAAAAATACCCTCAAATTCCAAGCTTATATTTTATCTCTTCCGAGGTTAAAGATGTAATTTCCGAGGTCGTGGGGGGATATGTAATTGTACATTAAAATTTTAAACCCCAAAGCCCCTTTATCCAACAGAACAATAATTTTTTGACTCTAGAGGCAAATACATATTTTTACTATAAAGAAGTTTATGTATTTACTGTGCAAAAAAAAAAATACATCAACACCCCCACCTAAAAGGCATAATTTTTTTGGATCAAAGGGTACAAAGTAATTTTCTTAATATTTTTGGATTGATTTTAGATTAAATAGCATAAAAGTAATTTTATTATAACTCAAGATACATTTTACCGTAGATTGGGCTAAGTAAAACACCAAATCTATTTTGTGTTTTGGATTATAGGTAATTTATTGCCTAACAAATAAAAGAACTACTTTATATGTATAAAGAATGGAACTACAATGTCGCAAAAAACTAATAATAGGAGAAGGAATTGATGGTATTCTCATCTAAGCTAAAAGAAAATGCATGAACTTTGCCTAAAGTATTAAAAGCTCTTCGATCTTAGAGTTTTGCACCTAACATCTAAAACATAGCCCATGCTCAGACAAAAAAAAAGAAGGATAGTTGCATTGCATTTAGGGACAAGGCCATGGAATCCTCAAACTACAAACAACGTTGTTCTTGAAACTAGTCTAACTTTGACTACTGACTTGTTGCACTGAGTTAGAATTTGATATGATCTATGTGATTGAATTGATGAATTTTATTGACTTGTCAAGGAGCATATAGGCCGAAAGCCATCTTTTTGTTCTTATTACTTGGAAATGTAAAAATGTTCTTTTC
>Ga0325414_1005381_pt1 | contig 13522 bp, 10 predicted proteins | sample PopdelMetagenome_8_FD_206183 | JGI IMG/M metagenome (GOLD analysis project Ga0325414, IMG submission 206183) | Populus deltoides microbial communities from Bellville, Georgia, United States - Leaf-PdKOR-R3 | ecosystem: Host-associated > Plants > Phyllosphere > Phylloplane/Leaf | place: USA...
ATAGTTTTGAGAAAAATAAATGTAATTTCGTCGTAGATTAACATTTCCATGATGGCGTGGAGGGAGGACAATACGACGCAGTCCTTGACTTATTTAATTAACTCTAAACATTTCCATTTTTAACTGCATAGTTTTTAAAGGGAAAGGGGCTTGTATGAGTGATCAGTGCTAACTTATAGCCCAAGCAACAAGCACATAAGATCATCGATCGTCTTGGAGGCATTGATTACTAGCTGCTGCTACGTACATGACGCTTCCAATTGATTTGATTGCAAAATCACCTTTAATGCATGATAGCAGCCACTATCTCCTTGCCATTTTCTTGAATCAAGGCTTATCTCTCGCGTGCTGGCTGGTGCTACCTGCTACCTGCTACCTGCTACCACCTACGATCTTCATCCTATAATATCATCTTTCCCGGGACAGATGAATGTGCAGTAGCAGTCCAAAATCCAAATATTAGGTATGTTGTTGGCAAGATACCATTGCACACACTGCATGAGAGCGTCAAAATTGTTAGGCAAAACAATTAGGATTCAAAGTGACGACGTGCCTGGACTCAAAATATTTAAACTCTCCGTATAAAATCGGTAATTTTATGAAAAAAGAAATTCAAATAGTTTTAAAATTCAAGAACAAGTTATATTTGTTCTTATATTTATATTTTAGGATGATTAATGCTATGGAATATATCAAATTTTAAACTCTTATCTAAATATTCATTGAGTATTTATATATCCAAAACCTTCTTGTTTTTAAAAAATAAAAAATATTAATGAATATCCGTTACATATTATTAATGTAATGATAAATATGATAAGTCTCTTAAGAGACATCTTGTATTTTTATAAGTGTAGAAAGATCATCACCCATTATATAAATAATTCATGTAATTGTTTTAAAAGTAGAATTCTGTAATCCTAGATAATGAGATATAATCCAATCCAGGTGAAATGGCATAATAAACCCATAATATTTTTAGTTGATACATTGCCTTGGGTTTAGCTGATTAATAAACCTAAATATGTTAGGTTTAACATCTAATTAGATCTATGTTTCTTTGAATTTAGTTGATGACTGAACCAAAGTATATTGGTTCTCACTACTCATTAACCCTATATTTATACGAATTATGTTGTTAGTTAAATCCAAGTTTATTAGATTTGATATCTTACCATCCCCAAGTTACATTAAACGAACCCAAGTGTCTTAAATCTATCATAACATTGGAATTATGTTCTCTTAAGTTTAATAAATTATTGAATTCAAATATATTAGGTTTTACAATTCATCTATACCATGTTATTTTGGACACGATATATTATCAAAACCAATTTACAGAGGACTCTGCTGATAAACAAACTCAATTATTTGCTAGACCTACCTTCTTATAGACTTTTACAAGTCTAAGAAAGATATGCAAAAATAATTACGGAATGGCTTTCGCCACTATTTCTAGAATTTAAGCTTCAAAAACACCTTATTTATTATAAGAGGTGTCTAGCACAGCTTCTCAATTTTACGGCAATGCTCACTTCAATCCATGTAAGGATAAAAAGACTCTTCAATCATGTTAACTACTAATAATTCTAACCTCCGAGTGTCTAACTATTGACTATGGGCTGCACAGTGATATCCATGACAAAAAAAAATGTAGCCTCTGCTAGAAATATTGGTATGAAGATTATGAGTATCCGTAATTTACTGGGATGATGAGTTGTGAGTGGTATTCTTTTTGTTAGACATGGAGTATTGATTGGGTGCCAAAATCTCCTGCCATTTACTCTTTCTTTTTAATGTTTGTAATCATTAACTTAGGCTTCTGTTGGCTTGCATTTGCATATTACCTTTTGTTATTTACAAGGATGAACAACACTAACACTAATACTAACAAGAAAAGAACAAGATACGCTTGAGGGTTGTGCTCCAGCGATGTGTAGGGGCTTGTTTTCTTCTATTGTTTCAAGTTCGACTCTTTATGCGAACACCTGCTGGGCTTGCAAGATGTTCAGTGGACCATGGAGAATAATCGTGGTGCGCGCAAGCTGGCTTGTACACCCCACGCTAATAAAAAAAAAAAAAACAAGATTTATGATACAGCAGCGGTGAATTCACAATATCAGCATCAGTTAGAGAGTTGGGAAGTACTGGAATCATTCAATATATAGCTTAAGGAATAAAAAGTAAAAGCAGTCACAAACTCTTTAGCATCACTGCTTCATAAGAATTCAGTCAATATTGTTGTATCTTCTTAGGGAAATGCTTTGTTTTGAAATTAAGTTGTTGTATTTGATTAGGAACCAAGACACTTTCTTGCAGTGAAAATCAGTGCCATCTACTGGGCAGAACTTCATTTTTCTTGCAAGTTTCAAGGTCTGGTAGTGTGTTCGTTCGTTCCAAAGAAGTATATTAAGCGAGTCACTGTTCTGTACAGGAAATGCTGATGCCGAGGTCTCATGCTATTAATCTCGTTGCTATCTCATCTCTATGATGGAATGGATCCTGATCAATGTTGAGTTGCCATGCATTCCAGTCCAGGACAATGTTTTTGGGGCTTTTTTGTAGCCAAGAGCAGAGATTCCTTGGACAATGTACGTACCCTCCAAGTTAGGAGGAATAATTCAAATATCTGCCATGAGGTTGAGGAGCGGTGGCTTAGGAAAAAGAGGTGTTTTCACTACTGTATACATTACACCTTACTTGCCTGGTTACTCTCATCTAGCTCCTATTGCAAGCCTACCTGACGTATAGATGTAAAGGAATATCTGATAAGCGAGCCCATTTTCACCGATTAAGAAGATGCAGAAATTGCAGTGCATGTCGTCGTGGATGTGGATCGAGCCTTGGAGTCGACAAGCCACTGGCAGAGGGAACATGGACCCAATCGGTATTGGACTACTTATTCTCTCATTCACAATATATTGATTCAACAATTCCATTGATTGGCCTTTAGAAATTTTTTTGTTGCTCATCTTTTGGTGCCCCTTGCTATATATGTATGTCGGCTTTTGGCTTTACTCCATGTTTTATATATGTTTACTGGCTAGTAGAGGACACAAGATTCTTAGCAGCAGCTACTAGTATTTATATAGTATTTGAGAGTGTAACAATGATTGCAAGCTAACCTTCCTTCCATGGCACTCAACTCATGAAACCATCAATGATAAAATGAAAAGATATTTTTGATTCAAATCATATTATTTATATTTTCTTTATTTACATGTAAGTGTAGCGTGCGATCGACTGAAAACCTTGAGTTGTTGGGCTCTTTCCTGTGATTTGACTCTTAAAATGAATACCCACATGTAAATCAGGTCCAAACTTGTTTCCATAATATAAAAAAAGAAAAAGAAAAAGAAAAAAACACGTTAATTAAACAAGAAAAGCACGTTAATTTTGAAGGAGAGGTAGCCAGCCTGTGGGCGTGAGGTTACACCTAGATTCTACTAGCTAGTGCTGGTATGACTACTCATCGATACTGTATAGCTCATCAGCTGCAACATTTTACACCATCAACATTGGATCGCCGTACAGCATCGGTCAGAAGTCAGGATTGATCATCTCCTGGGACCTCTGTCACATTTAATTTTCTTACAGGGGCATCATCTGCAACCCAGAAGAATACACGTACGTATGATGGACATTACATTATATTGTATTAGTGCAAGATTTGCTCAATTTAATAATTGCGAAGCCTTGTCAATGGCTTCTCGGGATCCACACTTTCTTGTCTCCAGGACAGCATGCACTGCCATGTACCTTTCAAGCAGGCTTCGTAGCTAGGAATCCTATGTTCATCTTCACATCTCCTATGTTCATCTTCACCTTTCAAGCAGGCTTATTAATTTTAACCCTAGCCAGTTGAGATCAGAGAGCTTGAAATCCTATGTTCATCTTTTGCTAGGAGATTAATTAATTTTAACCCTAGCTAGTTGAGATCAGAGAGAGCTTGAATCTTATTGGTTTTATTTAAAATTAATCGGGAAATTCTTGAGTCACTTTCCATGTAGCAAAACCAAGATATTTATCTCTCTGATTTCTTCATCCAAGTCAAAATTATAGGAAAAACTTGCAATTTTTTCTTAAGAAGATCTGATAATTCAAAATTATAAGTCAAAATTATAGGAAAAACTTAACTAAAAGATCCGATAATTCAAAATTATAGTCAAAAGTATATGAGAAATCTGGATTAGTCTTGGACAGGTGGAAACTATTATTTGATTGATGCTGGTTGGAATTACACCAATAATTACAGGCTGTGTTCATTGCTGGGAGATGCTCCTGATTGGTGTAAATGCTAGCTTTAGTAAATTCTCTCTCATGGCAATTGACATAGCTAGAGGGCAAAAGTAGGATCCACCTCCGTGTGTACATTGTATCTTCTTTAATTTTTTTCTGTGGATTTTTCTAATTTTTTTATTTAAAAACATTAAAACCATTAAATAATATATTGAAAAATATTAATTTAATATTTTTTTCAAGCCAAACACACGTTTACAACCTATCGAAACACATAAACAAATTGTGTATAATACGGTACAAAGTTATTTTTAAAATTATTTATCAATTAAAAATGCATTAAAATGGTATTTTTTTAAATTTTTTTTATATTTATAAAAAAACACATAAAAATATTAATTTGATAATTTTCCCAACAAAATACAATTTAAAATATATGTTAAACCACTAAACCAAACACTCCTATAGAGGCGTGTTTGGGGGTGATAGAAAGATATTAGCAGCATGCCCCAATTCACAAGCATCTCTTTCTAAATAAATAAATAAATAAATGTGTTAGCCAGCCAGTTGCCAAGTATGTGGTTCACAGGCCAAATTCCTCCCTCGGCTGGCAATTAATTATTTGATAAGCATCCCTTGGTTTGCTTCGTAGAAAATGACAGCCTTGGCTGCACATGCCCTTCTAAGGAATGCAACCAAAGGAAAGCGAGATCAAATGCAAGCATTGCCATGTAAATTAAGTTGGGTTATTATTTACAATAATTACATAAGATACGAGGTTCAATTATCTTGTGTTGGATATATTTATGGATATCATCAAACGAGATGTGAATGATTGATTCTAAAAATTCATGACTCGAATTATAATCCGAGTAAGTTGAGCTTGAAATAAAATTGATCTATGTAGCTGCGTAAACACTAAAGAATTAAGATTGAAATGATATTACATGATGGCTCGTGAGCGAGTCGAGCCAATAACCCTAGCCCTTTTGTGGATGGGAGCATGAAGAGGGTCCAACATCTATGATTTTGATTATTGACCAAACACGACCTTAAAATAGGCGGTGTGGTCATGTATGTGAATGAGCAACGTGGTTTTTCTTTAACCATGGAAAGTAAAGTAAAGGAAAACGGACAGGGCAGAGAATCCTATACAGACAGAGAGCTGCTGGTTGGGAGATGTCTAATCCAAAACTTTAAGACAAGATTGACCAGGAGAAACTTTTCTGTTCGAGGATCCATCCTAGTAGTACATGGGTGGCGGGAAGGGGGTGTAGCAGCAGTGATGGCGTGCGTGATGCATGGATCCCTTTACCATTCAAACAAAGGATGCGAGCGAATATTCAAGACCCAGCATGTGAAGCTGCTCCAATCCCATTACAGCGTCCACCTCCCTCTCTGACCATCCCTTCACTACATCATATTTAAGCCGCCGCCCTCCTCGCCTTGAATGATAAAAATCTCGTCATCTTTTATTATTAAATATTTGATCAGTAAATCTCAGAGAACCGGTGTGAGAACAGCATTAAACCCTAAAGATTATAGGGGGGAAAAGGGAGTGATCCACAGTCGCTAAGATGTGAGAGCCCCTCCCTCACCTTTTCTCAGCAAATCTTCCCTTTTCTCTCTTTTAACTGTCCATCTATCCATGTGTCTCTGTCACCCTCACTTTGGGCATTTTACACATGCTTTGTTCTTCTTAATGGTAATAATTTCAATCCTTTTCATTCCACACACCTGTAAAATGTTGTGTAAAAACCTTGTTGAGTACAAGAAAGGAAGCCCTGTTCCCATCCTTTTAAACCCCACCATTAATACTACTGCGCTACTAAAAGCCCACCACCATTTATTACTTCTATTTCTTTTTCTTCCCCTTCTTTTAGCCTTCCTTCCCCTTGACTGACTGACTCACCTTTCCAACACCCCCCCCACCCTCCTTTTCATATTTCCCTTGTTTTTGTGTGTGTGTGATTGTGTTTTGTTATACGATTATCAATAAGAATCATCATCATCATGTCAGGCTTATACACACACAACTACTCACCTGTAAGAGCATCTCCACATGTAAGAACAACCCCTGATGTTGACAGGTACTTGTTTTCTATCTCTGTTTCGATTTCCTTCTATCTTCTTTGTCTTTCTTTCAAAGTTTTGATTGATTTTTTTCCTGGTTTTTCTTTTCCTAGTGGTCAATATCTGGCAGAGCTGTTCGAGGAGCACCAAAAGTTTGAACCTTTCATGCAAGTCCTTCCTATCTGTGGTCGACTTTTGAATCAAGGTTCTTCTTTTATCTTCTTATATAATCTCGATCTCTTTGATTCTTTTTATTTCTTCATGATCTTGGTGCTATATATGTTAAGTAATCCCTTTCCCTCTTGTTTATAATTGTTGTTATATCTATGAGGAAAAACCAGAAAACATGATTTCCTCCCGTTTAAATTTTATTTTTCCCTGATGCTGCGCTTCTTTGGATGTTGTAGCCCTCTTTCTTAGTTGTTTTTGAATGGATGAGAGATATATGTATATGGTTCTCTTTAAACTCAATCCTTTTTTATGCTTGGACAATGTTAGTCAAGCTACTTCTTGCGAAATCAATTGATTTAACATGATTGAATCTATGGAGTCCTATCTCTACGCTCCACTATGCATTGACTGTTTCACACTTTGTGGTTTCCATGGATGAGAATAAAGCACCAATCAAAGTAGCTTACATGTGATGTTAAGGTTGCCAACCCCAGTGTATCTAGCGGAAAAGCAATTTACAACATGCCAAGCTGTTTCTTGGATAATTTAGAAGTAGTAGGAGGCATGTGAGTTGTTATATTCTTCACGCTTGCAAAATCAATCACTGTAATGAGTCATGTTCTAAAACATTCAAGCAGTCCAACTTTCAGGGATAGATGTCATGTCTAATTAATTTCTATTATTCTTGAAAAATATGAATGTTATATAAGAAGTGCACATAAAGCACCAGCCTTTTGATTGCAAAAATCCTCGATTTCTATTTGCTTGTGACGGATCACATTTGTAGGGAATCTCTCTAAAATGTATTTCATAAATCAATATCGTGTCTCATCTCAAGCTAAGTAAGGTGATTTTTTAACTCATCGTCTTGCTGATTGCTAGTATTGATGGTGGTCCTGAGCAGCCATGTGGTTAATCTGTATATCCTCTGTGCTGATTACACTCCAGTACTCTACGTACTTTGACCACTTAAATTATAAGCATGTAAACTTCAGCAGGAGAATGGTTATAGTATTTTTCATTTTGTTATTCCAGAGAAAAAAGAAATTAAAGTATTTCTTTATGTTAGCAGAGATATTGAGGGTCTCTGGAAGGACCCCCAACCAGGGGTTCAGTGACTTTGACAGACTACAATATGGAAGCCTGAGCCCTATGGCGTCTTCTGACATGGTTCCAAATAATACAGGAACAGGCTTCAATGGGTGGAATGGACTCCAACACGAAGTAAGTATTTCAACTACTCAAATGCATCCCTCTTCGGCTTGGCATTCCTGTCAATGATTTTCTATTCTAACCCAAATACTTGGGTCTATTGTCAAATTCTAGACCAGTGTATTTACATGAACAAAATGCATGGAATTTGAAATATCTAGAATGAGATATGAAAACAGATATGAGAGTGCAGTACCGGTTTTCCTCAATATGATGTACCTACATCTTTTTTATAATTTAACTAGACAAGAACTGCTAGTTGCTGATTATATTTTGTTTTCAGAGGGCTACTTTTCATCAAGAACCTATATTTTGGTAGGTTGAAAATGGTCTGGTTTTTTGCCCCAGTCAGCAGATGAATCTTCTTTAGTTGGTTAAGTTTTCATTTTCTGGCATTCGCTCAGTTTTCCTGAGTTTCAGCATATGTGGTTTTTGCTCCATCAAGATTTGTGGCATTGTGCTTGCTGGTCAAGCCAAGCAAGCTCCTTTGTTCATCACTAGCTGCGAAGTGGATGCCTTGCATCTTACCTATGAAACTGATTTACCATGGTTTTGCATCACATGCCTTTTCTGTTTCTTTCGCGTGAAATATTGGTTACGCTAGCATGAACTCATAGCCTCATCCTCATTACATGACAGAGATTAGGACCACAGGGGATGAGTATAGACTGGCAAGCAGCTCCGGCGAGCCCAAGTTCCCATATTGTGAAGAAAATATTGCGCTTGGATATTCCAGTTGATAGCTATCCAAATGTAAGCAATGCATTCACTTTGGAATGTATTATGTTGATATCTACGTGTTGTTCAGACAGTAAAAGGCTATAATGTACTAAATGCCTGATTTCTTTGTGGACTTCAGTTCAATTTTGTCGGGCGGCTTCTGGGACCTAGGGGAAATTCACTAAAGCGAGTGGAAGCTTCTACGGGCTGCCGTGTGTATATTAGAGGAAAAGGTTCCATAAAAGACCCAGAGAAGGTAATGTGTTTTCCCTTCAGAATAGCCGTTAGCTTGGGAGTGGCCTCTTTGATTCCTGTAAAGGCAGTCAAACTTATTAAACCTTTTTTGTTATCATATCCATCATAACAATGTACATGCTAAGCTACCAGACGGTTCAGCTTGAATCTCCCTGTTTTAACAGAGTTTTCATTTCTTTTTTTACTCCAAAGGAAGAGTCTTTAAGAGGAAGGCCAGGTTACGAGCACCTAAGCGAGCAGCTGCACATTTTAATTGAGGCTGAATTACATGCCAACGTTATTGATGCGAGACTGAGACAAGCACAGGAAATCATAGAAGAACTGCTCAAGCCTGTGGTATGTCTTTGAATACAATCCTTTTCTGTTGTTCTATCCGGCTTTTCTAGCAGTTTAAGGAATGCGACTCATATTTGATTCATGTTATTTTTTTTTCTATCAACATGCTGGTCTCACAATTGTTATCAGTAGAAATTTTGTTGCCTATGTTGCTTGTTTATCATGGCCAGCATATGATCAAGGACGACGATGGACTTCTATTTATATTTTTCTCAGTACGCACATCCTCAATGGAACAATTATGCTATCAGAATTAGAAGACATCCTCTGGCAAACTTGCAGTGCTACCGATGCACCCTTTCATTGAATCCCGACTCCTTTTTCTCTGCTTATGGCATTTGTATTTTGATTTTATATTACTTAAGATCCACGTGTTAGTATCACAAACGTTTTGTAGTCTCCTACTCTTCTGTTCCAGACAGTGAGATTGCTGTGTGATTGAAATTGCAGGATGAGTGTCAGGATATGTACAAGAGGCAACAGCTGCGAGAGCTAGCAATGCTGAATTTGAGTTATAGGGAAGACAGCCCAGGTGGGAGTGGCAGCGTCTCTCCCTTCACCTCAAGCGGAATGAAGCGGGTCAAAACCGGTCAATAACAACGTTTGATACGGCCGGTCCAATCTCCTCTTTGGTGGATCTCTGAAAGACTCCTTGGAAGGAATGTCATAAATATAGTTATGTATTGCTCTGCTCTACTTATGGTGGTGGCGGCATGTCAAATTCTGTACAGCTAGCTGCAAACAAGTATGGTTTGGCGTGTTGGTGATAGTTTGAAACAGGTCATTCTTTGTTAACCAAAAAAACAAACACTAGCAAAAAACAATTGGAAAGGAAATAGAAATTCATTTTTTTAAAAAAATGCAATTGTTTGTTTGCAGTCGTAGTGAGAGTGTGTATATATACACATAGAAGAGTGATTATATATATATTTTTTAAATTATGTTTAAAAATCACCAAATCTACTTGGTCAGTCTGTAATGTAAGGAATGCCAAAGCCAGTAGTTGCTAGCTGCAAACATGTTCTTCTTGGTGGGGGGGATGAAGGAAGGACTGACTCGCTAGCTTATTTGCTTTCTTACATTGATTACCTTCTCGCTTAGCTTACCTCCTCCTGGATGTGCGACGAAACTAGATGAGATGAGATACATCTCCAATGATAGGATAATAACGATGGATGGACAACGACCAGCAGAGTATACCTTTTTTTCCCCTCACTAAATAAAATTTAAAAAGAAATAAAAATAAGCAGTGAGAATTGAATTTTAGGCTATGTTAAAAAAATATATATTTTTAAAATAAATAAATAAATAAATTATTTTGATGTATTTCCAAGTAAAAAATACTTTGAAAATAGTCATTACCTCTAAAATTATGATGCAATGTGTTTTTCAAAATAATTTTTAACTTCAAAAAATATATATATTTTTTAATTTTTAATGTCAACATATTAATATAATGAAAAAACACTAAAAAAATATTAATTTAATATTTTTCAAATACAAAACAATTAAAAAAATAAATAAATTAAGAAGTTATGACAAACAGCCTAGGTACATAGTTAAGGTTAGGATGTCGGGTATAAATTGGGTGGATCATGTATAAAGTGGCCCAATGGACCAGCTTTAGAAAATAAAACCCGGCCCCGATTATTCAATCAATAAATGAAGGAAGCGAAGAAAGAGTAAGGGTGCGATTGTCTTGGAACCGTGGGGTTTAGAAGCAGCAGCAGCAGCAGCAGCAGCAAGCGAGACGGGAGTGACAAGAAAAGGAAAAGGATGGGAAAGCAACCGGTGAGAATGAAGGCGGTGGTGTACGCTCTGTCACCGTTCCAGAAGAAGGTAATGCCTGGTCTATGGAAGGATCTGCCTGGCAAGATACACCACAAAGTCTCCGAGAACTGGATCAGCGCCACCCTTCTCCTGGGTCCACTCGTCGGCGTCTACACGTAACCTCCTCTCCTCTCCTCTCTTTAAATATTATTCAATTTTCGATTTTTATGTAATGAATCAATTCTTTATTTTAAAATTATTTTATAAAAGCAATTAATTTCTGCTATGCTGGCAGAAGAAATATTGGATGATGAGATGAGGGCTAAGAGTGTGTTTCTTTGCATATTCTAACAAAAAAAATACCCCCCTCCCTTTTCTTGCTGTATGCATGCAACTACAAAAATAAAATTAAGTTTTCTGTCTTCTTCCTTTTTACTTCATTAATTCCCACTGTCTTTTTCTGCCAAATTTTGTGTTTTTATTGACCTGCTGCTGCTGCTGCTGCTTCCACCCTTTTGTTTCTTAGGGCTCCTTTGGTATCCTTTGAGGTTTCCGTTTTCGAATTTTCCCAACAATCACTGTCACTTTGGTTTTGAAAACATTTGATAATCATATGTTTTTTTTTTTTACATTTTTTCTTACAAGAAACAAAAACAAACGAGGTTACTTGTCTTGCTTATGTTTCATGCCAGGCAAGAAACATTTGATAATCAAATTTTGTGTTTTTATTGACCTGCTGCTGCTTCCACCCTTTTGTTTCTTAGGGCGCCTTTGGTATCCTTTGAGGCTTCCGTTTTCGAATTTTCCCAACAATCATTCACTTTGTTTGGTTTTGAAAACATTTGATAATCAATTGTTTTTTGTTTACATTTTTTTTGTACAAAAACAAACGAGGTTTTTTAAAAATAGAAATGATACCAGACGACCCCTTAACTTTGCACAAATTCAAAACTCCAAACATCATTTATATCAATTCTAACACTAATTGTTGATGTTTGATTGTGTTCTGCGATATAGTACCGGAATGCTTGGTCATATCCTTCACCAATGCTCTTTTCCTCTCCTTTTCTTTTCTAATTTAAGTCTCATATATAACGGAAAATAAGAAAACCCAGCATATTTTACTATCAGGTTAATCCTTTTTGCTTGTATGTTTCATCTGCTCCTCCTAGAAAAGATCTCACCTTTCAACATAAATCAAGGGAACACTCAAACTGCTTAGGTAAAATAGTTCCATGTGCTATTTTTGTTATGTTGCTACTCATATATCAAGTAAGAGATAGGCACTTCGGTATATCTATAGTTGTCCCTTTATCATCAAGGAATTCTTGATAACTTCATATTCCAGAATTGAGCAATGCGCTAACCATGGTTAAGCCTTTCTATCCTCTGGTTTCTAATGCATCAGATTTGTTAATCTGGTTTCTGATGTGCCTTGATGTTTTCCTTCATCTTTATGCTATTTGATGTGAATACCTTTTAGACAAAGTAATAGTTCCCTTCATCCATATTTTCATATATCCATTTGTGAATGGACGGCAAGAGAACTCGAAAAGAAATTCCATGGTTCAAAGGGTACTGAATTTGCTTAACTGCACCATAACTTAGCCAAAAAGGTTGCACGATACTCAGATCAGTGAAATGTTCTGCCTTTTGGACTACATGTTAATGCCATAACCACATTCTGATCTGAATATGTTGTCACATGTCAAGTGTTCAGACCTTGTGCCGTCTCATTGCTGTCTTTCTATGCTATTAGCTGCTGTTAGCTTGACTTGACTGTCTTTCCCTGTTTCATTGTCTTGTAATCCACACAGGTATGTGCAAAACTATCAGGAAAAGGAGAAGTTGTCACACAGGTACTGAGGTCAGGCAGGTGGTCAAATGGATGTCTGCTTTTTCTCGAAGACTTGATATTTTTTCTTGTTCTGCTGGCAAATAAGCTGAATGTTACTAGCTGCATTTGCAGTTTTCAGAACTTGCAAATTTCTTCTGTACTGAGTCATTCTGATGATTTATAGCTTATGTTCCAACTTGCTTTTTAGCTTTTTTGTGATGTTGCATGTTCATCACCTGTTGTGACCCAATTATAAGATTCGGGTGTGGCATATTTCTCTCTATTTGATAGCATCATCTTCGCTGCTGATTTTTGTGGCATATATATGGTTTTGTACCATGTACGTTGTGCACACTGTGGACAAATTCATACATATCCTCATTCTGTAGTGTTCCTTGAGGACTGCATGTAAGGAGTTGGAGAAAAATAAAAAGAAAACGAAAAAGGGATTGCTTGCCATGTCTTTGTTTTTGAGATAGAAGTAAATCATTTGCGCTGCAATTGAGGATACGCATGTTTTAGATGCAATCTGAAAACTATGTTCTGAAAACTTGCAATTACCAAATGATAAATGGCGAACGGATTTTTAAAGGCCCAGCCAAATTACGTCAAGTATCTAAAATCTAGTGCCGTGTAATCTTGCTCAGCTTAATTTGCATTTTTTTTTTATTATTGAAGGAACTGTATTTTTGGATCCAGGCTATAGTTTACTGTTCTGGTGGCCGGCTGGCAGCTGGGTCTCGTACATGGTATCCACTTTTTCTTATAAATCATCCTAAAGATTACAGGTTTGAATAAAAACATTTCCGAGGCAAAGGAAGAATTGGGAATTAGGGTTGATGATGTTTGAATAAAATGACCGTTAGCTATGCCATGAAAACACAGCGTTTGGGTTAGTAATGGGAGTCA
>Ga0325414_1005383_pt1 | contig 13517 bp, 6 predicted proteins | sample PopdelMetagenome_8_FD_206183 | JGI IMG/M metagenome (GOLD analysis project Ga0325414, IMG submission 206183) | Populus deltoides microbial communities from Bellville, Georgia, United States - Leaf-PdKOR-R3 | ecosystem: Host-associated > Plants > Phyllosphere > Phylloplane/Leaf | place: USA...
CCACTATATAAAAAAAAAATATATATATATATATATATATATATATATATATATATATATATATATATATATATATATATATATATATGTTAATTTTTTTATGAAATGAAGCAATTAGTTTTCATAAACTAATGTATGAGAAATACCTAGAACTAATATGTAAGTGCTTGTCATATGACATATATATTAAAATGACTTATATGAGAATTTTATATAGAGAGATCATATATGTTTATAAAAAAGCTCACGTGACAGTTGTGTAAGTGATCCGTAGACTTGAGATCACCAAATTATCTTATTTAAGGAATATTATATTTTGATTATGCTATATGTTGTCCTAATAAAGGGTAACAAACGGGAAAATATTGGGTATAACATGAATTATATGAAGGTATTTGAGTAATTAAAAAATGATTCATCATCTAGTCAATTAAAGGTTGATCAAATCACTTATGATTTTTCTAATATTTAGAGGATCATGACAAGTTGCTAAATATTGTACTTGATTTTCAAATATTAATCAACTAATTGTTGAATTGATAATATATTAATATTTTTATTTATTTAATCCTATTTTATTTAGGATTGTGATTTATATTTGGACCAACTTATTAGGGAACCTAATAGGTCATATATATAAAAACCATTGGTCATAAATTAAACTAAAATGATTAATCAAGTGTGACTTGATTGTGAATAAGTTTTAGACACTAAGAACCAAAATGTAATTTATATAGTAAATTATATATGTGACTTATTAGGTTCCCTAATAAGTAGAGACTTGATTAAATAAATATCTAAAATTTTCCTGAAATAATATATGTGATATTGTTCAGAAGCAAATTGATATTGTCATTTATAGGGTTTTCTATGTAGTACACTACAAAACACCTAAAAAACACAGAACAAAACTCAAAGGCATAATAATACTTACCGCTAGAGATCAGACACTTGGTTGACTTGTGGTTTGCGGCAACTCAGTCTTGAAGCAATTATTCAAAACCAAAAGGAACATATGATTTTAGGTAATCTTCGTATAGTCCCTAAATAACTCTAGATCTATCTAACAAGATTTTAAGTTTATTGTTTTTGCTGCGCATATGTGTTTCGAGAAACCTAATATATAGATCCTGGGTCAAGTTGAGTTTTTTTAACAATTTTGAAAGTTGATCCATTAAATCATAAATGACCTATTTAGTCAATTCATGATTCAATTGACTTGATCAAACTTGGTTGAGATATCACAAGGTCAATTGTAAGATAATTTTTTAAAAAGTTTTGTAAAAAATGACATGCTTTCTTTGTTCAAATTTAAAATAGACTTGGATTGACCCAACAAATTCACAATTTAGATCTCAATTTAGCTTCTAGATCTAATAACTATCAACATATTTGGAACTTTTTAAATTGAATTTAATGAATAGATTTTAATAAAATCTTATGTTTGGAAATCACTTAAGTGTTTGGAATTGAATTTCAAATAAAATTCAATCTCTAAAAATACAAAAGTGAATAAAAGGTCACCTTTTTTAATTTACAATTCCAAAAGAGAAGAAATTTAATATTAAAGTTAATTTTTTAAAACATCTAGCTTTTTTATTAAAAAAAACTTTAAAGAAATAAAATGAAGGTGATAAGAATAATATATAAAATAAAATGAATTTCATTTTATTTTTTTAATATATAAATTCAATTTATTTATTAATTAAAAAATTCAAATTAAATATTATAATAATTAGATGAGTGAAGATGTGAAAGTTATTTTAAACCCACCCATTCATTCCTATCCCAAGTCCTATCTAACTTCTAAAGGGGCACGCACATGCTCGAGCATGCAAATGAAATCCACCAGTTCCAAATTAAGACTGCCTCTTGTCCGTACAGTAACAACCTTAACAGAAAAAATACACCGACCAGTGCTGTCATCGGCGGCGGCGGCGGCGGCGGCGGCGACGACAACAACCTCATCATCATCACTGGTCTTAGAATCTTACCTCCAACCTCACATAAACGACACCATTTACGCCAAAAACAGAACACTTGACAGCTACATAAAATCAGGGAACGTTACCCTTGCTCAAAAACTATTCGATGAAATGTCCATGTGTGATGTTGTTACATATAACTTGATGGTTTCCGGGCTTGGAAAATACGGAATACCAAAACAAGCTCTTTACTATTACTATGAAATGGTTTCCTTAGGAATTAAAGAAAGCCCATCAACCTTTTCTTCTGTTTTAAGTATATGCAGTAGCCAAGATGGGTTTTTAAGACAAGGAATTCAAGTTCATTGCAGGATTATTAAACTTGGGTGTGGCTCCAATTTGTTCATTAGAACTTCACTTGTTGGTTTTTATATGCAGATGGGATGTTTTGATTTGGGTTTTAGTTTGTTTGATGAAATGCCTGAGAGAAATTTGGCTACTTGGAATTTGGTTTTACGCGGTTTCTGTGAACTGGGTCGATTCCATGAATTATTAAGAGTGTATCATGAGATGAAATTGGATGGTGTCCATCCGAATGGACTTAGTTTTTGTTATTTGATTCGAGGGTGCTGTAATGAAAAGTTTTTTTATGAAGGGAAGCAGCTGCATTGTCATATTATTAAAGTTGGATGGGCGAGATCAAATATTTTTGTTGCTAATGCTTTAGTGGATTTTTATTCTGCTTGTAAGAGTTTGAATGATGCAAGGAAATCATTTGAGTCCATTAAGGTGGAGGATGTCATTTCGTGGAATTCAATAGTGTCAGTTTATGCTGATTGTGGCTTATTATTTGAAGCTGTTGAGTTGTTTTATTTGATGCAGTTTTGGGGAAAGCCATCAATTCGTTCATTTGTTGCACTATTGCATTTGTCAAGCTTGAATGGTAATATTTTGTTTGGGAAGCAGATTCATTGTTGTGTCTTGAAGATGGGTTTTGACATTGGAAGTTTTCATGTACAATCTGCGTTGATTGACATGTATGGGAAATGCAGGTACATTGAGAGTTCAGTGTCCGCTTTTGAAAGTGTTCCCAAGAAAACTACACAGATTTGCAATTCTTTAATGACCTCTTTGCTGCACTGTGGTATTGTTTATGATGTATTTGAGATGTATGGTTTGATGGTTGATGAAGGAATTGGACTTGATGAGGTTACATTTTCCACAACACTGAAAGCATTATCAGTTTCTGAATTTGCAAGTATGGACAGCTGCAGATTGGTGCACTGTTGTGCAATGAAATTAGGTTTCGGATCCGATATTGCAGTTTCATGCTCGTTGATTGATGCTTATTCAAGGTGTGGTCATGTTCAACTTTCAAAAAAGGTTTTTGAACAACTTCCTTCACCAAATGTAATCTGTTTTACGTCAATTATCAATGGGCTTGCACAGAATGGGTTGGGGAGAGAATGCCTTCGGACATTTGAAGCAATGATCCGAAAGGGTTTGGAACCTGATAAAGTGACATTCTTGTGTGTTTTAACTGGATGCAGTCATTCTGGGTTGTTTGAAGAAGGAAGATTGATTTTTTATTCAATGAAAGCCCAGTATGGGATCTGTCCAGCAAAGGAACATTTTTCCTGTATGGTTGATATCTTGGGGCGTGCAGGTTTGCTTGATGAAGCTGAAGAGTTGACGCAAAAGGCACCTGGAAGAGGTGATTGTGTGATGTGGACCTCATTACTGCGAAGCTGTAGGATCTATAGGAATGAAATTGTAGGAAGAAGAGCAGCAAAGGCATTGTTAGAGCTTGACCCAGAAGATTTTTCAGTGTATTTGCAAGTATCAAACTTCTATTCTGACATTGGGGAATACGAATCCTCAATGCACATTAGAGAGCTCGCTATAGCAAGAAAGTTGACAAGGGAGATTGGTCGCAGTTTTGTTGAGGTGAACAATCCCCATATAGATTGGAGCTCTGTCCAAAATAAGAAAACTAAAGACATCAGACATCAGACATCGCCTCTGACAGTAGACAGAAATTGAACTTTCTTTTCACAAAATCCCTTCTTGTCAAGTGTACACTACATAAAATATCTATGTAAAGTTTTCTTTTGCTTGAAGCGTTTAATGTGCATGTAGTGGGAAGTCACCATAAGCTTTTTGGCTGCCCTGTTTGGTCCAACAAAACAGTTGATTTCTTCATAGCTTAAAGTATTTTGCATTGTTTCTCTGCCTCATTGTATACTTTTGCAGTAAACATTTAATTTACGTCTTCAAAGAGAGAGCAGAAGCCAAAGGCAGAGTCTATGAACACTTTGAATGGTCTGTGTATTTGTTGAGTAAAGCAAAGTAGTTAAAAAAAAATTCCTTGTACTTTAAGTGTGGGGGTGTAGAAATTCGTGCTTGTTAATGTGCTTTTAAGCCAAGCCATAGAGCCCACAAAGCTCCAGATTTCGTTATCTAATCTCCACATATAAATAATCACCTAATGTTCACAAGGACTTGCATAAATCAATTATTGTTACGAAACATAAAGAACTGACAATATAATGGATAAATTCTTCTTCATTTCCATTCTTGGTTTGCTGATAGTGGCTCACGGAGTTGCAGGAAACATGGCATGTGACAGCATTGCCATGCTTGAGAAGCTTGAAAACTTTGTCATAGAAGAAGTAGATGAGACAGGGTTTTCCAAGGTTGTTCCATCATTGACAAGTGAACGTGGGGGCAAGGTTCTTGTCAACGTTGATAGCTTTGGTGCTGTTGGAGATGGGGTTTCTGATGACACTCAGGTGCGTTCTGTTTTCTTGAAATAACTTCATAAACCTTTTAGTATTTGGTTTTCCTTGGTGTTTAAGCTTCACAAGTCAACTCCAAAATTGATCACCGATAGCTCACCTTTAAAGAACCAGCTAGCCTGGAGCTTATGCAATACCATTTGAAGCATACAATATTTCCCTTTCTGTCAACTTTTATGATTCTTTCTATGTTCAAAGTAGTCTTGATGCTGATTATGAAACTGGCTTAATTTCGTGCTGTTATATCACCAGGCCTTTGAAAATGCTTGGAACACAGCCTGTACGACACCAAAATCAGTTTTCTTGGTTCCTCCAGGACGGCATTATATGGTTAATGCAACGAGATTTAAGGGGCCTTGTGCTGATAGGTTGGTCATCCAGGTAATTTGGAAGGCTGTATCAAATTGAGTTGACCAAGACCATATACTTCAGCAGAGATTAGCGTTGTCATTTATTGCTATGAATTATTGTTGGCACTTTTCCAATGTGATAGTAATATGCATATATCCCCATCATCAAACATTCCATCTCATTATGCATTTGCAGATAGATGGAACAATAGTGGCACCTGATGAACCTAAGAATTGGGATCCAAATCTTCCTCGACTTTGGCTATACTTCTCTAAATTGAATGGAGTTCTCTTCCAAGGGAACGGAGTAATTGATGGCTCGGGAAGCAAATGGTGGGCATCATCCTGCAAAAAGAACAAGTCAAATGTAATTCTTCTAAACTCTATCTAGATTTACCCCTACTAGTGTGTTGCTATTCCAAGAGTAAAATGTAACACATATTTCTCTTTGTACTTTACAGCCTTGCAGAGGAGCACCAACAGTAAGCATCTGTTTCTTCATTACATTCACCAGTGTTTGAGAAACATATCCAAAACATCAAATAGAACTGCCAAATGTACACTGTTGGAACTAACAGACAAGGATTTTGCAGGCATTAACTATTGATTCAAGCTCAGCTGTAAAGATTAACGGCCTTACTATCCAAAACAGCCAACAGATGCACTTTGTGATTTCCCATTCTGATTCTGTGCGGGTTTCTGATGTGCTAGTCTCAGCTCCAGAAGATAGTCCCAACACTGATGGAATTCATATTACTGGATCAACTAATGTTGTTCTCCAGGACTGCAAAATTGGAACAGGTTTGAAAACCTTATCATCATTCTTTTCTTCCTCTTCCATTTTCTGAGTATAAGAAAATGAGATTTAAAGGGGAGAGAGCTCATATTCGTTTGTTTTTTAAGCATTTATCTTAAAAATGACAAAAACAAACCACAAGACAAGTAAAACAATCAAAGAAATTAATCATGATGCATCAATGGAGAAACTTAGAATTCAAGACTACGTTCCCAAGTGAAACAAGTTTCATGGTAGCAAGTATACTGGTGTTATAGGCACACTTACTAACAGGTCGTTGTATTGATTCTACTTCAATATACAGGTGATGATTGTGTCTCAATCGTGAACGCTAGCTCCAATATCAAGATGAAGAGAATTTTTTGTGGACCAGGACATGGAATCAGGTATATTTACTGTGAAGTCCTACAGCTCAAGGTTCAATTGAATTGTTAATGTCCACTAAGTGTTTACAACAACTAGGGATGAGTTTCTTATTTTATTATGAACCAATTCTTTTGCGCAAATGTTTCTGCTAATCAGCATTGGAAGTCTTGGGAAGGACAACTCCACTGGCATGGTAACAAAAGTAGTCTTGGATACAGCATTCCTTCGGGAGACAACAAATGGCCTCAGAATTAAAACTTGGCAGGTAATACTTTGCATGATGATGAACTGTACTGTTCAGACTCTAGAGGCTTCAAGTGCTGTTTTTCTTAAACATGTTCCAAATCTTACTATATAGGCTGTGCTTTTAAATGTCCAAGTGATCATTCCAGTTTTCTGTTGCAGGGTGGTCATGGTTATGTCCGTGGGGTACGCTTTGAGAATGTGGGAATGGAGAATGTTGCAAACCCCATCATTATTGATCAGTTCTACTGTGATTCTCCAAAAACATGCCATAACCAGGTAATTCTGCCATTTTCCATTTTACCATATCTTGTAGTAATATATTTGTTACAATAGGCTAACTGCCAACCATCTGACCAGAATCTCCGTTTTTTTTTTTTTTTTCCTGCCGTTCTTTCTCTTTAGACATCAGCTGTTGAAATAAGTGAGATAACATACCGGAATATAAGTGGTACTACAAAAAGTTCAAAGGCCATGAAATTTGCATGCAGTGATACTGTTCCTTGCAGCAACATAGTGTTGAGCAACATCAACTTAGAGAAGAATGATGGCACAGAGGAGACCTATTGCAACTCTGCACAAGGCTTTGGGTATGGTGTCGTGCATCCCTCAGCCGACTGCCTAAGTTCCCATGCCAAAAACCCTAATGTCATAGATCAGATGAAAATTTCTGAGCTTTCAGAAACCAGTACTGAGGATATTATTCATACTGAGCTCTGACTTGATCTTCAAAGAAATTAAAATAATCTTGTTATAGTATTGTACTAAATAGGGTGAGTGGAATGTAGGGCATGCTATTGCTGCTAGATGATTTTTCGAGGAGAAATGCCAATCTGCAGTACTAGGGTTCTAAACTTACAGCAAGGAAAGATGCTTCCTATGTCATAAGCTTCACAGATTTGTAACAATAATAAGTCTTTTTTATTTAATTTTTTTTTCTTTTTATCCTTTTGGAGTCGCCAAGAATCAATCTCAAGATCATCCAGTCAACTAAACTCAACTGCTGAAGGCAGATGAACTATATATGCTGCAGCTTTCATGGATGTTCACGGAGTAAATTTGGGAAAAGGAGTCGTCCTTGGTCACAAATTGATGCTGATTTTCCAAATTCAGCATAAACCAACATATTATTGCAACATCCATTTCTATTAATCTTGAATATTCATTTACATCTAAAATAAATATTATCCAATTAATTATGAGTAATTGGGCCAAATAGAAAAAAACTTTTATTGTTTAGGGACCAAATCCAATTATTCAAACAATTCAAGGGACTAAACATAGATTAAGACAAACCAACTTTTCTTAGAATTGTAGAAGCTGTGGCGACAAATTAGAACTGAAGAATTCCATGCAGGACCTGGTTTATTTGAAGACTGACTCCTATGTTGTCTGTGCAATTCCTGCTGTATTATATTATGAGATTAAATATCTCAATTATTTGATAATGAATGAAATCGCATGTGTCGTAATCTATTATTCTACTGTTTGAGTCAAAATATTTATTAATTACATAACTTAAATTAAATATCTTCTTAGAAAATTAAACAACTTATTTAAAAACTAAATAAATTGCTTAATAAATGAGTTATTTCTTTGAAAACACATAAATATTATAAAAATAATAAGTAAAAAAAAAACAAAGAAAAATAATCAGAACATTATATAATTTTTTTAAGTATATAAAACTATTAAATAATACAATTTAAAAAATTAAATAATAAATTTAATACATATAAAATAACACAAAAATGATAACAAGCAACATAACTTTGTTAAATAGAATCACCAGACAAAAATTCTAAATTAAAAATTTTATCTTCAAGCAATCTGATTAAATACAAGTTCTAGGTCTATTTTAAAAAGAGAAAAAATCTAATAAATAATTGTGAACTTATTATAGAGATCTATAAATTAAATAGAAAATAAAATTTCCAAGCATAATATTTAATTCCTTAAACTAAATAGAAATAAAACAAAGAAAATAAATAATTTTCTCTAAAAAATCTCTTACATCAATCTTTTCATGTTGGAAATAACTCATTTTCGAGTTTAAATTGTTATTATATTGATCTCATAAATGTCCAATCACCAATCAAGATTTTTTAACCTCTTATTATTTTAATTTTAAAAGTGTAATAATTTTAGATATCAATTTTAATTTTTTCATGTTAAAATTTACATAAACAACAACAATTGATAAATTATTTCTCTTCCAACAGTAATGAATTGTAAATCTTAAAACAATCTGTTGCATTCAAATAACCCTTAAAACAATCTACATTTGTGTTAATAGTAAACTTGTAATTAAAACGGCACCGTTTCAAAGCAAACTGTTCATCTCCTTCATCCCGATTCAGCGGAAATGGCAAAGAACGTGGTAACTTCTTTCCCCCACACTGTGCCATTAATAGTCCGATAATGGATGTTATCCCAGCAGCTGAATGATCACCACTCTGAGAGGTGCAAGGGCGTTCTCTTGCCTATAAATACGAACACAACAGGTGAACGAAAGTGGGGATAGAGACAAAAAGAGAGAGAGAGAGAGAGAGAGAGAGAAAGCAGAGGCGCAAAGTGAGATAGAGGAAACCGGGGAAACAAACAACAAACGAACGAACAGAAGAATACCAGAGGGAAAAAAGAAAGAAAGACAGAGGAGGCATGAAGAGAGAAAACAAGAGGCAGAGTGAAACAGAGGAGAGGGACTGTAGAATTTCCTTCAAAACTCCAGCAATCGGGAGCAAGCTCAGACGAACAGGAGACGAAGACTAAAAAATACAGGAGCCGAGAACAAACGAAAAGAAAGACCAAAGGGAGCGAAAGTAGAAAACGCAGAGAGGATATAACACAGAAGAAGCACAGAAACAGAACAAAAAAAAACCGAACACAGATAGAGACAGAGATAACAGCAGAAAGAATGAGAAGGAACAAGAAAAAACAGAGGAGGAGAAAGCAGTTGGCCAGCCTTCCTTCGCCGTCTTCATCCCCAAGCATCTCCAGGTACGTGAGATCTACATTTTCCTCCCCTTTGCTTCTTTTTTTTTTTTATAATGATTATGCGTATCAGTTTATGCAGAATCCCTTAAGATCCTAAAATTAATAATTATACAAATTTTCAATAACTCTAAAATTCACAGTAATCAACTCTGGAGCAAACCCAGGCTTGAAAAGTTTAGCTACCCTCTGAGCGTTCCCTTCGCATTTTAATTACATAAGCACCGTGCATCTTCATTTATAATTAACCCTTCCTGTAGCAAGCGTGCGTAAACATTTCATGCACGCCTGCTGCTTTGTCTAGTCAGATCATTGGCGTAGCCTAGTGACCGAGTTGAGCTGGCTAGATCCAGATCAAGTCAAGCTGGCTGGATTCAAATCAGGCCCAGTGATTTGAACCCAGCCCAAAAAAATAAAAAAAATTAAGATCAGGCCAAAGGTCCATCCAGACCAATCTGTTTTGGGTCAAGGATATATTTTGCAAGACATATTCTTATTCTTTATCTCTTTATTTTTACCTTTTTTTTATTTTGATATCTAGCAAAATAGGTATTTTTGATATCAGAAAATTCCAAAAAATTTCATGTACCTTTTTTAAATTTATTTGTAGGTCACTAGTGTTTTTTTAGATATTTCACTGTATATTTAATATGTGGATTTTTACTATGAAGTGCAAATCTGGTATATGATACTTTTTTTAGAGAAAAATAAAAACAAAATACGTATGCATTGATTTAAATTCATTTTATTGGTTTATTCACTAACATCAGAGCCAGAAATACCATATGTTCTTTTTTTTACTATGTAATATTTACCAACGCCAGAGTTGGAAGTATCCATAGTTCAATATTCACTGACGTCAGATTCTGGAATATTACAAGTAGACCATCATAGTATAAACCAACAAACTCTTAGCAATTTAAGACAAAACCAGCAATGCAGCCTGCCTTAGGCAGGACGCTTAAGAGGTGATAATATTTTTCATTTTGCGTGACCAGTTTCATACCATAGAATCTCTGTTGACCAGTTAGGATTCCTAGTAACCATAATACTAGGTGACAACTCTTTAAACAAGACATTTTTTTCTATTTAAGAACAGAATGTCAAAAATTAGTTCTTTATTTTGATTTTTAAGGTCGTCGTGATGTCAGGTGCGACAATCGATATAATCACCATCAATATAAATATCATAAATTGATGGTTGATTCCAATTCATAAAAGAATTAGGATCATCAAAAGTTTCAGTTTCAATATCATATCCATCATGATCAAAAGGTTGTCTCCTATACTCTCGCCTTTAAAATGGGGTTTCAAAGTTGATTATGAATCTATGATTACTCTCCTTAAAATCCTTCAAGTTAGGACCTTTATCAATTAACGGTGCAATTTTGCAATTTGTCTCTACATGTATTTTATTACTTATTCTTGAACATCTCTTTTCTAGGAGACATCCATGTCTCCTTTTATATGAGCACATCTTGTTTTGCGACATCTTCCATCCATGGTTATTCAACAACTCACAACAACTAACTACCAAGAATAATTGGGCTTTGATACCAACTAATGCAAACATAAATAATGCAAGAAAAACAACAAACACAATCAACAAAATTAATCTGAGTAGGGTCACCACACAAATCTAAAATTTTATTACTATATCTTTTCTCTTTAAGTAGTCTACTGAAATACAAGCTAAAAAACTCTGTTTATACTAGTGATAGGTCTATTTTGAAGAGGAAAAAGAATCATAAGAAATAGTTATAGAGTTATTACAGGGATTCCTAAATTAAATAAGAAAACTAAAATTATCAAGCTCAATATTTGATTTTCTAAACTAAATAGAAAAAAAAACACCATACAGAAAAATATTTTTCTAAACTGAATAGGAATAAAAATAACAAAGAGAACAAATAATTTCCCTATTAAGTCCTTTAGAATCAAAATTGCATCATACTTACAATTTTTACCTCATACTTAAGAAAAAAAATAAAAAAATAAATTGCATCAAACTTAAAATTTCCTTTACAATCAGATATCATCATATTGTAAAAGTTAAATTATGGTTATAAATGTTGTCATAAACTAATTCTTGAATTTCTAAAAAAAAATATTAATAAAAAAATAAATGAAAAATGATTTGAGGATTGGGTCAAGATAACACAAATTAAAATTTGGAGGACTAATAAGAATGAAATTATAAAATTGTAAGTCAATTTGGCAAAAAAATTAGGAGAATTGATAAGTTTAGGGACTTAATTAAACTTTGAAATAGTTTAATTAATGCAACTAGGGATTTAATTAAAGAAATATCAAAGTTCAGGGTCAATTTGAGTTAAAATTGCAATAACTTAAATTGTAGGGACCAAAGTTAATAAACATTGATACTATAGGGGGTTAATTGATTTTTTCAGATGTTTTTTTGAAAGAATTAAAAGTTGAGGAGTCAATTAAGAACTGAATTAATTAAATTTGAAACCAAGTACTATTTTGTAAATGGTGTTGGAATCTAGGGGTCCAATTGCAATTGATCCAGGGGTGACATTAAAAAAAGAAGAAGAAGATTTTCATGAATAAGGGCCCAATTGCTAAATGTCAGAACTTCATGGAGCAAAATGAAGATGTTATTTTCAGTCGAAGAAATGACGTCATTCCAAAGAAGACTGTTCATCCTCTTCCTCCTTGGAATAGAGGAACTCACCTACAAAAGAGAGAAAAGGAACGAAAAATGATGGCGGCTTCTGTTAGACCCATCAACACAACCATAATGATCCCATCTTTTCATTCCTTCTTCACCCCACGATGTGCCATTAAACATTAAGGAAGCCATCACTAACAGTCTAGCAATGGCAGGACTGTTGGTGTCATAATCCCACCAATCATGGAGCTAAAGTTATCTCCACACAAGATCATGATCTTAAGGTTATGTCATTTTTTTTTATTTTTTTTAATTTTTGATATCTAGCCAAACAAATCTTTTAAAATATCAAAAAATTCTAAAAATAATTAGAAATAATTTTGGATTTATTTGTGGGTCTCTCACGTTTTTCTTGACAGCTTTACTTAGAATTAGATTGTGGGCATACACTTTGAAAAGCGAGTATGCAATACATATTTATCTTTTTTTTTTCTTTCTCATAGACACACACACACCCCCCAAATATTCATGCGAGTCCACGGTGGATTCACCCCATGTTCTAACAAATGAGATACCTGCCTACCTCATTCATGACTAACCGATGAAAAGAAATAGGACAAAAATGAAAAAAATTATACAACGAAAAGAGAGAGTAAAACTTAGACTCTCTCAAAAATTGAATACTCACTCGGAAAACCTCCAACAGAAACTGCTTTGGACCTACAAAGTATAAATCTTGTATATTTCAAGTCTTCAATCCTCAAGCCCAAGTTCTTAAATCACTTTGCTTTAGATTTAATTATGATTCAAGTGAACATTTTTTAGAATCCTATCACCTACAAGTTCATAATAACAAATGAGAGGTAACTTTTGCATTCCTAAACACAAACTACATCGCTGTTTGAAAACGGTAATGGTGTATTTTAAAAATTTTAAAATTTTTTTATTTAATTATTTTTTTTAATATTTTCATATCGTTTTGATGTGCTAGTGTTAAAAATATTTTAAAAAAATAAAAAAATATTATTTAGATATATTTTCGAGTAAAATATATTTTGAATTGCAACCGTTATCAATGTCCCAAACATCCCCTAAATCTTAAAAGCACTCACACGGCATCGTTTCATAAAATTGAATCACTATCACCAAATCAAATAAAAAACTCCTTGGATCATAACACACAACAAAAAACTCCTTGCCTATGAACTGGAGCTGGGCCATTGTAAGAGAATATGACTCCCGACACCGTCACGCCAAATTGGCACCACCAAAACACACCCTAGGGAACGTCTCATTGTCCTTGTGTGCTAGCATTTTGTGGGAGCATGTGGGCCATGCATAGCACAGATCAAACAGTTTTGACTGTCCCTAGCAACCAGCGTTTAAATTTTACTGATAGTATACCATGAA
>Ga0325414_1005385_pt1 | contig 13515 bp, 5 predicted proteins | sample PopdelMetagenome_8_FD_206183 | JGI IMG/M metagenome (GOLD analysis project Ga0325414, IMG submission 206183) | Populus deltoides microbial communities from Bellville, Georgia, United States - Leaf-PdKOR-R3 | ecosystem: Host-associated > Plants > Phyllosphere > Phylloplane/Leaf | place: USA...
ATATATATATATTTGCAAAACTGAGGTTGCCAAACACCTCCTAGAATCGCGTGCTGAACATATATGCACGATATGTTAACTACAGCTGCACTAAATTTTATATATATGTTTTTTAATGGCGGTTATTTTAAAATGATTTGTTTGATTGTACGGACACTCTATTGGGATGCGTGTGTTTGGGGTAACGGAGATCTGGAACTGACGTTACCGTTGTTTTGCCGTCTCTTTCGTTGTCTGCTACGAAGCAGGCAACGACATGGTTGTCTTGAGTTAACCCGGCAGAATTTTGGGGTTTTTTAGTTTTTATCCTTATTATATTTTGACCTTAAATATATAATGTTTTTACGTGGTTTGCCATTCTGAAGCGAGTGACTGTCGTCTGTGTTAAAATAAGAACGAGAGACAACCAAGCGACATGTTACCTCGGAGGTTGAGTGAAGAAATTTACTGACGTGTCATGACAGGGAACATAAAACCTTCCGCTGATTGCCTGCAAGGCCTAGGGAAAAAGTCCACGAACCCCTCGCATTCCACGTGGCTCGGTAAATTTTTTTTATAATGTTTTTTTAATATATTAAAATAATTTTATTTATTTATTAAAATTTATTTTTTATGTTAACATATTGAAATATTTTTTTAATATTAAATTATAAATTATTTATAAATATCATCAGGCGAGCGAGGGTGGAACTAAAAATCATGAATGAACATGCGATCATCAAAACTAAGTCAATGTCTTAATCATTAATTCACATTTTCTTATGTCCTAAACGACAGCACAAACAACGAATCTACTAATTACTTAAACCAGCACACCGGAATCTTAATACTAAATAATTATAATAACCAGACTAGCTAGCAATCTTCTCGAAGTTGAATTAATTTCATCAATAATAGCTCGAGTTTTAGTTAAAATAGGTTTCCACGCATTCTAGAGATTACACTATTTGTTCACCATTATCTAATTTACTGTAAAGAGTAATGGATGCGATCATCACATCTCCATTATTGATGAATGATTGTGCACGCAAAATGTCTCTCTTCTCAAATAATTATCATGAATTCACATAAATTTATGTTTTTTTTGTTTTTAGAAATAGTGTTCGTCAAAGTGTCTGATATTGTGCTTTTCTCAAGTGATAAAGAGCACTCCCACGAGGAGATGAATTGACCATTTTACGAAATTAAATAATTAAATTTCCTTTCTCAAGCTGCTTCCACCTCTTTCTTGGAAGGAGATTGAAAAGGGAGGGAGGGGGGGATTGCTTAAACCTTACTTTTAGTTTAATTAATTAATGAAATATAATTTGTTTATTTTCCAGCTTTTGAAGCTTTAGCACAAAGAGCGACCATTGTTCTCCTAAGCATAATCTATCCAAAGATGCCTTCCACGTACGACGACGTCCACCTATCTGCGACCTTGTCCCTTCTTAGATTCTGGTTGAGTGAGAAATTATGCTTGGAGTAGCTTATGATTGCTTAAAACAAAGAGTTATGCATGTCTATGTTAAGTAGAACAAATTATTTTCAAATTAAAAAGGTGAAGAAAAGGAACGGTAATAATAAACCTGCTAGAATCACACACACAAAATTACTAAGGTATTAAGGAAATAGATGCAACAGACCAAAATCTCTTCACAACCATGTTATAGACATATTTGTTTGTTTATTGAGAATAACGCATGACTTCACTTGACCACAAAGTGCAACAAGAAATCGAAGCAGCACCTTTGACCGATTAACTAGACAGGTGACCTGTAGTATGTCTCGGGCTTGTCTAATTTTTTTCTAGATAAAAAAATAATATTCAAAAGATGCTAACTCGAGGTAAATCGGGTTAAATTTATCAAAACGTGACTCATGATATAAAACCAAAACAACCCACAAAAAAAAACCGAAAAGAAATCGTAAAGTTTAAAACCTAATAACCTAAAAATTTAAAATAACTAAAATTAAAACAATGAGGACTAAACAATGCACAAAAATAATTGAAAGAAACTAATAGGGGACTAAATTGAAAAACAAATTAAATGAAGAAAAGGATAAAATGAGGACCAAAATTGGAAACCAAACAAAATTAAATCAAACTCCCAAGGACATAATAAAAAAATAATGACAAGAATAAAAAAAATTAGCAATCAAAAGAATAAGAACCAAATTAGATAAACAAATCTAATTATATTAAATGATTAGAGATGAAATTAAAAACAAAACAAATGTAAAGAAGCATCAAATCTAACAAAAATAGAAACAAAAAAATGAGGACTAAATCCAAAACAAATACAAACCGGATGCCATAATTGAATTTGTCAAAACTCTGCACTTATACCAAGGCATGAGAGAGAGTGAAAGGGGAAGAGGTAAAAGACTAATCGTCGCTGATCACCATTTAGACGACAACGCGCGCCACCCTAAGAGATGCGCTGCCATCTTCCATGTTAAGTGAGTAGGCGATCGATTTTTTTTACCACTGTATGTGCTCCTATGCGCCACCCGAATAGAGCGGGGGGCAACAGCACTCCTACTTGTGTGTGGCACGCGTATGCCAACTTTTATCAATTTATTAATATTATAATAATGCAAATTACTAAAACGGTCTTAAGGACATATGAATATTACGGAAAAAAAAACCATGATGCAAATACAAAAATACCCTCCCAAACAACCTTTAATTTATCAAAGTCAGAGGGCAAAAGCGAAATATTAATAGACATAAAATGTACAAATACATAAAAAATCCCTTACTCCAAGGTCAATATTTCTTAGATGTTAAGGACACAAATATTATTTCACTATATAAATAAACATGTCAAGACGCAAGCGTCCTGGATCAAAGGTCAATTTTTTTGAGCTCCCAGAAACAATATAGTACTTTTACTGTACATAAAATACACAGAACAACATTAATCTTGCCTCCAATCAACTCACAAATGCCATATGGATCCTATAAAAATATGGTAAAATAGTTAAGAAAAATGAAGGGTAAAATAGTAATTATGTTATTTGAATCCACAGTAAATCTTTTTACATGCTATAGTAAAACACCGAGTGTTCTTAGTTTATTTTGTTGTTAAGTAGTAGTTTTTTTTTTGGTTAATTAACGGTTATAAACCTAATGGAATGGCATAGATTCCATGGAAGGATCATAGACTCCATGGAAAGGATCGTAGAGTTGTTTGCTGTTTGACCTAAGTTTGTATAATGAACTCCAAGAACTCCGTATATGCTTTCCAAGGGACAAACCTTTATGCTTCTTTTTTCCTCCCTTCCATGCGGTGGGGTAGAGAGGTGGCTGTCTAAATATAGCACGAACGCTGGACGAAAAAAGGATGGATGAAAAGAATGTACCCTGTATTATTTTATTTACTTCAATTATATGCATTGCTATGCAAAAAAAGGTTAGTAATGTGAGTGATAATTGTGGCCACCAACATGTTAAAAAAAAAAAAAAACAAAAAAGAGGAAAAAATGTGTCATTTCTTTTGTTAACCTCTCACAGGGTTTGTCTTGGTGTGCATCCAAGAAATTAATTTCACACCAGCAACATGGTTTGTCGGGTCCACGTCATCCTCATTTATTTCAGTGATTAGCTTTATTGATTCATTTGGAAAAGCTTTCTTAGCTTAGGTCTCAAACCTTTTCTAGCCCTTTTCACTAGAGAACATGAACATGAACAAGGATAAACCAATCACGGTTCCTTTATGTGTGTGTTTGCCTGTCGTCTACGTGCTTGACTGTGCAACAAAGGTAGTTTTCTCATGAGTTTATTGCTTGACACCTGTCTTTTTCTTTTGATTAATCAAACTTTTGCTTTTATGGCAATGGGAAATGTGTTTTTAATTAGCGACTCTTGCTACCTTGGAGAGTTTTCTTTCTTTTTTTACAAACGAGTGGCTCGGACACGAGATTTTTTTAGGGGGAGAGGGATTTTATTGCCAGTCAAGCTACATGTTCGTTGGCCTCTCTCGGAGATTAATGGTATTACTTGCTATTCTATATAACTTGATTACGGTTGCTGAGTATGAGCTAACCGAGAGATCAATTTCTATCGTCGACTATTAAGAATATTGGTTCATTGATTAGAGAAGCTACTTACATAGCCATTTTATTTGAAACATTGGCTTAAAAACTGATCATAAATTAGACCAACATACATGGATAATTATTACCATTTAATCTTGAATGAATAAAAACGTTAAAACAACTCTGAAGGGTATAGCTCAACTGGTCAGACTTTAAGTTTGCTCTCTAGAGATCACCAGTTTGAGTCTCACAAATTTCAGGGCCATTGGAGGCTTATCTGATCGTTAACTTCAGGATCCATAGAATTAGTCGAGGTGCGCACAAAATAACCCGGACACCCACGTTAATTAAAAAAATACAAAAATAAAAAATAAAAACGTTAAAACATATTTATTTATTCATAATAACCGACTCCTTAAGCATTTTTTGCAGTGTAAAGTTCCACTTCCTCGCGTATTGTCAAGGGAGTGGATAGATCTTCTGAAGTAAAAACGTTGAATTTGGTTCATTGAATTTAGGTTTCGGAGGATATTAATCTAGCCATTCAAGCATCAATAAATTTTGAAAAAAAATCTAGCTTTAATCATATTTTTAGAAAGATTTAGTGTTTTTGGTATATGATTCTTTGAAAAATAGTTTTTGAGCTTTCTCATTATTTCAAACTACATTTATGAATAAATTAAAATAAAAATAACTTAAATTTAAAGTATATTTTACAGTTAAAGCAATACACATTATAAGTTATAATGAAGAAGTTAAAAATTCAAGACTTCGATTGATGATTGAGTCTGTATTTTTACTCGATTTCCCAACAAGTTATTTGGTTCAAATAAAAAAATTACTTCGAATAAAATGTTTTTATCATTTTATATTTTTTTTTAACTAAGAGTTAAGGAGCAATTTAAGTAAGTCTACAAAATATACATCATACCGAGACTTTAATGATTTTTTTTCTAGAAAGAAAATCGATGCAAGCAATATTAATAATCGAACAAGGCTGATAATTCAGTCGAGCTAGTTTTTCACCAAAGAAAAAAAGGAACATTAGGCAACTTGAGGGTCTACAGAGAAGCTTTGCGGCCATCCTACCTGTAGTCAGTCATGTTGCCATTGATTCAATCTACAGTGTCCAAAAGCGACAAGCAGTGGAATTCCCCACCAGCCCCTGAAACAAGGGATGCTTTTATTGGGAGGCTACTAACACAACCATTATCGTTTTTTTTTTTTTTGGACATCACTCCTATGAATTAAAAATGTTTTTGTACTATGATTGGCGATCTCTTTATATTTGTATGCCCCATGTGGCGACCAATTTGGTTGGTGTTCCTTTGGCTGCCCTTAGCCTGCACAAATGAAAGAGAACCACGAGATGAAAGTTCTAAACAATCCTAGGGCTCAGCACTGCTTTTGTAGGGCTACCGCACAAATTAGTAATTAATTAATACAAGAGGTGCGATTAAGATGGGGTTTATTTGGGTGGATGCCTTCTTAAGAGCATTAAATAATGCATCCATGTGAAGACAATCATGGGTTATTTGGAAAATGTTCAATTAGTGGAGGCCTAGCTCTTTCAAGAATTGCTTTTTTATTTAGTCGAAAGAGGTGTGGGGGTGGGGTTTTGGTCCCCCCCAGAGTAGGACTGCAAGATTGACTCCCTTTTGACCTAATTTGAAGCATTTCCAACCGTGGGATCTTACAGCCAGAGGCCTCGACTGCCTTTCGATGTGGAGGACTTGCCTGCTCCATCAGTCCAAAAACCTTGAGAGCTACACTGCCTTTTCCATTACCTTTGCGCAAGAATGAAAGGACACAGATCCCCTTTTATAAATTACCATTAGCCATAATATGACGCCCTGACTTCCTTAGACTTTTGTCAATATATAGATGTCATGTCATCGTCCCAGGCCACGAACCAGCTTTTGGGTTTAGCACGATATCAACTTTGAGTTTAATTTCTCTTGTTTTGATGCGGTGCTGAAGTTTAATCCATTTATTAGTTGTGTTAAGCTGGTTGTCACGATTTTTTCTCAGATAAAATTAGATTAAATCTGATGTCATCTAATCCCATTAATTATGCACGTCTTTCGCAAAAGAAAAGAGAAAATCACATGCCACATGCAGGGCAAGCACAGGCAAGAGAGCAGTTACGAAGATATTGGCCTTGAATTGAGCAATTGAGTACATAGCAATTCGTACAAGCATGATAAGATTGGGCAAGCCAATTAACCTAGCACTAACCAGGTCAGTACCCATGTTAGCACTCTCCAATTGGTTAAGTGAAGGCTGAAGCGCAATTAGCAAAGAATTTAGTGCCAAAGTTTGTAGATAGGGTTATACGCATCAAACAACAAAACCCTACATTGCCAATTGATAATTGGAGAAGACAGGGATGGTCTGGATATATCTTGAATTTTCTGTAGCTGCCACTCAAGAATCATTAGTGAACACGATCATGTTTGATAGCTTTATGTAAATACGTCTGTTAGAATGCTAATTAGTTGGCATGCTGCTATGAATTTTGAAGGGGAGTGTCACCACTTAGAGTTGTCCTGCGCATTTCTATCCGTTCAAAATGCTAATCAATCGACACAGGCTTCCTTTCTTGTCGACTTGAAATGAGGGCTATTTCCATTGAAGACTTGATTGAGAAAGGTTTCAAGAGTGGATGAAGCAAGAATGGAAGACAATTGATCCAAATATTCCTATCCTTTTAGAAAAAGAAAAAGAAAATTCTAACCACCTATAATTCTCTTGCATTGGATATCAATGTCAAGCACATTTGCGTCTCCAAGTTAATCAAGTCCATTAAAATAAGGATTATTTAGGTGATCTTCTCTTTGGATGAGATGTGGAGTACTGTACGAATGTGCCCATTGTGTGATATCACTTTCTCCAGGGAAAATGAAGGTTTGCTACTTTCTTCATTTAGCCCTTGAACACCTTAATGTTAGATTACCTACCAATAAGGGTAAATTTGATTAGATGTTGAAAAGTAAAATTTAGGTTAAATTTTGAGTTGATTATGATGAATGTTATCCGGTTTAAGCTAAGGCTATCCGGATAATGGTTCAAGATCTCCACTTAATAAAAAATCTTCAAAATAAATAAAATATATTTTTTAATTATATTTTATAGAATAAAAATTATTTATACTTTGAAAAAAAAACTTTAAGTTTAAAATAAAGATTTCCATAAACCCTATTCATTGATATACCTAAAAAAATAATAATTTTTTTTTAATATTTCAAAAGGCTAAAAACCCTGTTTAGCTCGAGCTCGCTCTAAATGTCACTACAACACCCAAATGTCTACTGATTAAGCCCTCGCACCTGTAAATATGATGTCATCGCCTAAACTAGAATTATAGGTTTCCTTTTTTGTGAGCTAGCTAGGTGTTGCCCAGACCTTTTGACTTGGTATTTTAAGAAGAAATCACTGTGGAAGATTGATTGAAAGAAGGCTGTCTGCTGAACTTTTTATTCGCTCGAAGTGGAAGGGAAGCAAAGTAAGAACTGAGAAGTGTAAATGCAGGTGAACGCTAGTAGTGGGCTGTGGCTGCATTCTACAAGGATTAATAAAAGGTGAGGGCGGGAGTGCTCGAAGATTCTTTGAGAGGAATATTACCACAACTAAACTAACAGGAGAATGATTCTCTTGGTGGTTTAAAAAGCTCATGATGGCCTAATCTATCAGCATAGAATTAACTTAATGGAGGAATCAAGAATGCCCAAGATCTCATCGTCAACATCAAGCCACCCATGTGCTACCTCCCCTAAGTTCACTAGCTCAACAGTAACTTCGCTAACTTTAATGTCGGCTCTAAAGATTAGGATATTTTAATTTAGAGAGGTTCCATTTGTCCCCAGCCAGTAGCTTTTCTTTACATTGATTCTTTGACAAATCTTCGTGAAAGGAAAGTTGCAAAGATTGTCATGCCGTTCTTTGCTCTGCTATATTGCCAGGTATATATCTCTTTCTCTTCAGTTAATTCTCCAGTTTGCTTCCTTGAACTTTTTTGTTTGGCATCTTTCTCTTCAGTTAATTCTCCAGTTTGCTTACTTGAACTTTTTTGTTTGGCATTTTGAGAGGGCAGGTGTTATTTTTTAAAGTGAAATATTAAGTTATTGTTGTATAGTGAGTTGTTTTTTAAAATATTTTTTATTTTAAAATATATTAAAATAATATATTTTTTATTTTTTAAAATTTATTTTTGATATTAATATATCAAAACGATAAAAAAAATACAATAATAATAATTTAAAAATAAAAGAACACTAAAATTTTTTTATAAATATAATTAGGCCACAATGTAAAATACCACCTTAAACATATACTTCGTGCTGCATCCTCCGGGAAAATTCTAACCAGTTAGTTCGTGGATCCTTTAGTAGGAAGACTATATAGTAAATAACACCAAGAGAAGACAACAGAAATGCATGAGATCATATTTTCAATGGTCATAAGAAAGCTAGGAGAGGAACGTCTCAACATTTCCATAGTCGGGGGGAAAATAACCAATATTTATGGAGTCACAACTCCAATGGTGTATGTCTACTAATAGAAACAATATTAGTAGACAAGAGCACCGAAGGGAAGACAACTAGAATGTTTTTATTATTGACTTGCAAAACGCAGAATCTGATCTCATGATACATTGTTATGAGAGCAAATGGAATGATAAATAAAAAAAGAGGCTACATTATCTTCAGTCCTCATCATTGAAACAATCAGAGACGTTCCGATATCTGTGCGATATCAGCCATGCTTGAGACAATTTTGACACACAAAATTAATAAATTTCACAAGGATGGAGGAGCAAGACTGCTTGGCTTGAGTTTTATTCAATTAGGGTGTGAAGGGAGCGAAAACAACCACAGAATTGTGCCCTCCAAAGCCAAATGAATTTGAGATAGCTGCAATGAAAAGAAGGGGGGGAAAAACATATCATCATACAATCAATGCACTTATATTAACATATATCACCAAGATATTGCATTTGTATATGTGCACTCGTGCACTATTTGATCATTTGAACGTCCAGTAAGACATTTTTTCTTTACATGTTGGACCGACGTCTATCATATGTACATGTAGAGAGAAGAACAGAATACATACCAACGTTAACTTCATGTTGCTTCTTCACATTTGGAACAGTGTCAATTGTAACATTAGACTCAATATTCTGCAGAGTCAAGTAATATATAACATGAAAAACACCAGGCAGTATATCGAGTAAAACTAATATGGAGCATGAAATCAGTATGAAAAATAAGGTTGGTGGTTCATACATCTTGATTGATAGTTGGGTGAAGCCATCCAGTGTTGATTGCTTTTATGGTTGCGATGGCTTCTAATCCACCAGCAGCACCAAGCCCATGTCCAATCATTGACTAAGACAAGACAAGACCAAATTAGCTAGCATTGATGTTATTCTCCAGCATGATTACCGTAAAATCCAATTTATATTTATTGGGATATCGCAAAAAGATGTAAAATGTACTTTTTTTTGTAAATTTCAACTGCACGGTATCTTACCTTGGTCCCATTCATCTTGATCTCGGAAGTGTCCTTGAAGACTTTCTTGATTGCATTAACCTCAGCCAAATCCCCTGCTAGTGTTGATGTCGCATGAGCATTAACATAGTTCACCTGTAAATCAGAAATTAGACCAGTTACACAATTGGATCCACGGGGAAAATATATAATTTATCTCAAGGAAAGTGTAATTCAGGTTTCCATTCTGTGAAGAAATTGAGTACTCCTACCTCCTCAGGGGAAACTCCGGCATCTTCCAAACTTTTAGCTATGCAAGTTGAAACTCCGAGACCATCCGAACGGGGATTGGTCATGTGATGAGCATCACAAGTTGCAGCACCTCCTAAATACTCTGCTATTATATTAGCTCCTCTTTTCATTGCATGCTCCAAGCTCTCCATTATCTATTCCCATCGAAGAAAATTAGTTCCGATAAAATTCTTAGGGTTGAAACGCTACTGATAAGCACACGAGTCTAGTGATACGATGCAAATAGGTACTCAAACATAATGAAGGAGGAAGTTGTATAGATTACCAGCACACCAGAGCCTTCTCCCATGACAAAACCATCACGATCCTTGTCCCAAGGTCTTGAAGCTTTCTTAGGGTCTTCATTTCTTTGAGATAGTGCTCTGCAAGCTATAAAACCACCAACACCAGTAGGCATGACTGCAGCCTCAGTTCCCCCAGCTACCATGATATCTGCCTCGCCTCTTCTAATATGATTAGCAGCCGCGTAGAAACAATAATTCGCGGTAGCACAAGCAGTTGAGATGGAGTAATTAGGGCCCATCAACCCTGTGTCTATAGCTAACAATGCTGAACCCATGTTGGTGATGGAATAAGGAATGAAGAATGGAGATATCTTCTTATATCCCTTTTGGACAAGAGACTCAACTCCATTGCTAAAAGCAGTTAAGCCTCCCATGCCAGTTCCCACCAGAACTCCAATTCTTGTTCTGTCCATCTGTAATGCATACATGTCAAGAGATTTCATCGTTACCGCTTAGTCTAAGGTGATTCACATTAAGCAAACTGAGGTATGACTTACATTTTCAAGCACTTCAGAACCAAGGTTGGCATCTACAAGGGCCCTCTTGCCAGCAACAAGGCAGTACCGCCAGCAATCATCAAGACGACGATCACTTTTCCCGTCAATGTATCCTTTGGAAGAAAAATCACGAATCTGACCAGCGAATCGAACAGAGAAACTTGAAGCATCAAACCTGTCAATCAGGCTGATCCCACTCTCTCCCTCAAGGAGTTTGTTATAGAACGTATCAATGTCACTACCAAAAACTGAGACCAGTCCCATTCCTGTAATTACAACTCGTTTTTTGGGATCTTTTTCACGCTTCGGGGCTGAAACAGTTTGAGATACCATGGCTCTAACCGTTCTTAATTTTGAAGCTGAACATGGTAAATTCAACCAAAGTTAAATCCTATAAGAGGTCAAAGTGTAAAAATTGAACACAGTCATAATGAATACTCCTATGCTTATTAGTTCGTCTCCCAAGTTAATGTAGGAAAATTACTAGAAAGATGAACCAATGACGAAGAGAATTGAGAATCACAAACATAGATTCCCATTCTAATCATGTGTTAGAACATTGTTATAATCGGGGTTCTCTTTTCCAACCCTTGGCAGAAACATGTTGAACATGAGTTCAGACATTTTGTTTTGGCTCCTATATATGTTGCTAACTGCATTTTATAGACAACCAAAAGATTTCTAAGTAGCATCTTTAGATGCATTGCAAGGTAGATAAAAAACGAAGCACAATTTAATAGACTCATACCTGAAGTAGAAACGGACCCACTCGGCTTACTCCCTGTTGGAGCCATTTGCATGTTTTCAACGGGTCTAAGCCCATTATACTGAGCCATGGAAGCTCCATGGTTCCTCACTTCTCTGCTTCTAAACAGTACATTAGAAGAGCAAGCAGCACCAGCAACGCCTGCCATGTTTCTTCCTTTCTCTGCCACTCTCCTTCTCCTCTCTGGGTAAAGCTTGGATGATTTAAAAACTTGTTCAACTTTGGGTTATCAGTGCAAGAGAAGGACTTAACAAAGAATGGGTTTCGTTAGATGGTTTAATTTTTAAGATTGGAGAATCCGCCAACAAGAATACTTGGGCGATAATAGCATAATAGTTGTATTTTTCGCCCCCCTCATTTTGTTCAAGCCGGTTTAACTACCCTGAACAACCATCTTTTGCAACCTTCGGCTGGCACTCATAAATGCTTAACGGTTCTTGCGGTTTGTTCATTGCTTTGTGATAATCATGTCGGCCCGGTGCGCCCAGTTAAACACCCATCTAGTATTTTCAAGAACAATAATATTTTTTATTTTTAAAATTTATTTTGGATATTAATACATTAAAAAAATCTAAAAATACTAAAACAATAATTTTTTAAAAATAAAATATTTAATTTTTTCTTAAAATATTTTTAAAATATAAAACAAGCATGGATGCTTTTCAATTAAAAATATATTAAAATAATTTTTTATTATTTTTTTAAATTTAATTTTGATATTAATATATCAAAAAAATTTAAAAATACTAAAAAATTAATTTTAAAAAAATAAAAAATAAATCAAACCTCTAAATGGACACCTAAACTTCACTTAAATGCTGAGGCCCGTGATGCTTTTGTGACCAAGAGGTCCAAAACTCAACCATCATTTCGGTGGGAATTATAAAGTCTTGAACCCAAGTAGTTTCGATGTTGAGGCGCATATGAATAATGTCAATGAGTAGTGATATAATAATGATAATAATAAGTTTCGAGAGAAAAATAATTGTTTTTAAATCTTGATTTTAATTTGAGATTCAATTAGTTCAATGACTCCTGTGTATTTTTAAAATCTATTATTACTTAAAAAATAGCACCACTAGTTTTTTCTCATGGAAGAAGAATAGCAACCCTTAATTCTCGAGTAGCTAAAATTAATTGTATTAAGCACTCAATAAATTGTACTATAAAGTGAAAGTTTATGTAGAATGTTAATTAGAAAAAAAACAAATTTAATTACTATAAGAATAATTTTTTTTAATGTCTGTATAATGACTTTTAGATTTCTCCAAATACTTGAACACGTGGAAAAATAATTCCAATTGAATATTACGATACCATGTTTTTCAATACAATTAAAAAAAACATCTGACGTGTAAGATTGATAAAGGAGAGTCTCTCCAGGCTGGATGAACGGATTAAATGAGATTATACTGATAAAATTATGATTGTGATTGTTAGGGATTCAAATCCATTATTATGTTAAAAATAATAGCGTACAACTATTCATTTTGAAGTGAAAGTTTGATTTATTTTAATATTTTTAATTAATTTATTTATATTAATTATAAAATATAAATTCTTAGGTTATATCTTAGAAAAAGAAGACACGTCCACTGTAATTGTTGTTATCAATTTTTGACTCATAAAAAAATTAAGAAAAAAAATACAAAAATACAAGAGGATATACATAAAGAAAGCCTAGAAGATTATTCAAGTTGGTGGTTAAGAACCAAAATGACAAGTGGAAAAGTTGGAGGACAATAATGTACAAGATTGATAAATTTGGGGACCAAATTTTAATTGACAAAAGACCTATTTGGTGAAAATATTTTTATTTGGGATAAAGAGATATAGATTTGGATGATTACAGACTCGGTGAGGATTTCAGAAGGCTTAATTAATTTTTTGGGGGACTTAATTGCAAGAAAAAATAGTTTTTTGGAGTCAATTTGGATGTTAATGGGAAGAAATTCAAGTTTAAGGACTGAAATTGAACTTTAAAAAGTTTAATTAGTCAAATAAGGGGTTTAATTGTGAAAAAATAAAGTTTGATAACCAATTAAGAGTTTTATTGAAGAAATTAAAAATCAAAGATCAAATTATAAAAGTCGCAAGACTTCAAATACTGAAATTAATAAAATCAATGGTCAAATTGAAG
>Ga0325414_1005391_pt1 | contig 13512 bp, 7 predicted proteins | sample PopdelMetagenome_8_FD_206183 | JGI IMG/M metagenome (GOLD analysis project Ga0325414, IMG submission 206183) | Populus deltoides microbial communities from Bellville, Georgia, United States - Leaf-PdKOR-R3 | ecosystem: Host-associated > Plants > Phyllosphere > Phylloplane/Leaf | place: USA...
ATATGACCTTAAAAGATTAATTAATTACCAGTTCATCACCAAGACAAAAACTTGTATTCATCACCAGTTTGACCAATTCCCGTGTCAAACAAACCATTGCAGCTGTGTTTGTCTTCCCTTTTTTTTTTCTCCTCTCGTTATTATTTAGCTAAGATGTTAATATGCTGCGAGTATTTTATATCTCTTTGGAAGTGAGAATTATATATATATATATATATATATATAAAAGACTCGAGGATTCTTCTCCTAGCTCGGGTCAATTTTGGCAGCTATATATGAAGCTGGGTCCAATATTTATGAGTTATATATGTGGGAGAAAGTAAATCCATATCTTCTTGAAAATGACCCTAGATTGGATTTTTCCAGGTCTTAATTGTATAATGATCTGGCACGCCAAACCCCGTGTGTTATACCAGGACATGTGCATCATTAGGGTAAAACTAGCTTACTAACTCCCTTGAATTTGGATGCTGATTTTGTGAAAGTCCTTGGTTAACCATTTACTTAATTATTGGCGTAGATAGACATTTCCTACTAGAAGATTTGGTAGCAAGATGCATGCATGTGTGTGCGAGTTTCATTGAGATTTGGCTTAGGTGATAAGTGGATTCGTAGCTATTACTTAGAGTTTGAATCTTAGCACGTAGCTACCACAAGGGGAAAAAAATGAATGACCTACTTAAGCATAGCCATACAAGTATAAATGTCAAAGATTATGTAGTCTCGGATCCTGAAAATTAGTCTAAAAATACCTGAACGTTAGAAAATTTGTCATTCTACTCATTATTTATTAGATCCATTATAATTAATTATGCACAGTATGGTTAATCAATGTAATTTAATTATAGCACAACTATTTATTTTACATGACAGCAATAAATATCACACCGGGAACTGTTTGTGTTTTGCATTAAGCTTTGAGAATCACCCATGTTTTGTAACTCTTTTTTTGTTTTGTTTGTGTCGGCCTGAAAAATTGAAAAACAATAATGCAAGTAGAACAGGCATTGATGTTGGAATGATATGTTTCTCAGGTTTTGGATATTCCATCTCTGTCAACTCCAAACTGATCTCCTGGATGTAGAGATCTTCGTTTTTTAGCCAAATCAAAATCCTGTTGACACATCCAAAACCTGGCGTGTCACCGCCACAGCAACCGATCCCCACTATCTTACAAGAACCAGAGATGTGATGGAGGTAAAGCAGATAAATCAAAATCTCAAACTCCAGAGAGAGACATGGTTATTTTGGGTCTTGGAGAGTATCCCACTTTCCTTTTCCGTGGAAAAACGTGAGGATCGATGAGTCTGCCAAATTTGTTTGCTACCGCATTTAGATTTTGCTGCTTGTCTTCTGCGTCGTGGCTTGAGACAGTCCCGTGGCTTTGTGACTTGGGAATGAGAGGTCTGATGATTTAACAGCACTTCCTGTAGTTCTGGCTTTTGCAGTCCCATCCTTGACCGCATCCACAATATAGAGACAATTCCTTTGTTGTGCCTTCATCTTATATTAAAAAAGAATAAATAACACATTCTAATTCCTCAAGATTATGTGATTATAACACCAAAAATGAAAAGAAGGGATTTCCATGCCAAAAAGGGATTTTTCTAAAAATTGTTGGGGATCACTGTCCGATTGACCGTTCTTGCAATGTGATGACACCTGGCATAGTTTGTATGTAACTCGATGTTGAATGAGACGTGACCAATATGAGATCTAAGCATTGTTTTGAATATTTTTAGATTTCTGTCGTCGTTTTCATTATTAATGCAAGGAGGAAGAAAAACTAGCTGTTTTTTCCACCACCAAAAATATGGAACGGAAGGGATATAAATCTTATTGAATACAAGAATGTTACGGTTTTTAATCCCTTTTAATTTGGGAAAATATGCACTTTACCGTAATCTATTTTTAATTATGAGATATAAATTTTTAGTTTCTGAAAAATAAAACACTCAATACAAGAATTAATTATCAATATCTACCGATGAAGATTTTTTTATGATAATCTTTTTACTCTATTTTTCATAATCTTTACTTATAATCTCGCAATGGCATAAAATAACATAACATCATAAAATATTAGTCTTCTTTGGTTATGTTTGAACTATTCGACATATCAGTAAAATTTTATTTATTTTTCTTCTTTGAAAATATTCTTGGTTATTGGTTATTGGCAGCAGTTATTGGTTACGAGGCAGCACTGTCCATATCTTGTCTGCAGACTGTATATGGGCTGAGGAAGTGTGATTTTGAAATCACGTTTGCAGTAGCTTGAGTACCATGAATCTTTTTCCCATGAAGGCAGGCGCCTGCAATTCCCAATTCGGAGCACTTTCTTTTTGTTTTTTGTTTTGTTTTTAATTATTATTAGAGCGTTGAGATTTTTGTTGCCACTGCCACAGCCTGGGGCAATGCCCACCTAGAACGAAGCAAACAAATTTCCAAAGACAACCTTCAATTCCCAGCAAAACCTTATCCTATCAAACACCACAAATTACCTAAAGACTAACAAAAGCTTCCCACATTTCCCACCTCACAAAAAACCATGGCAGCCCTTCATTTCACCCCATCTCCTTCCTTCATCCTAACCAGACATAAACTACCCACCGAGGTCTCTTCTTTTAAGCTCCACTACAAAGCTGGCAGATCCTTGAAGACTGCAGTTAGGTCCTACAAAGTGGTGATTGAGCATGAAGGTCAATCCACGGAGCTGGAGGTCGAACCGGATGAGACCATACTATCCAAGGCGTTGGACTCTGGATTGACTGTGCCTCATGATTGCAAACTTGGGGTGTGCATGACTTGCCCAGCAAAGCTAATAAGTGGCTCGGTTGATCAGAGTGATGGTATGCTCAGTGATGATGTGGTCGAGCGAGGGTATGCACTGCTCTGCGCAGCCTATCCAAGGTCAGATTGTCAAATTAGGGTTATTCCTGAAGAGGAGCTTCTGTCACTGCAACTAGCAACAGCTAATGACTGAATGTTGTATGTTAATGTTTAAGTGAAGAACTTTGATGTCACATATTGAATCTCAGTTCAATCTTTATCATTAGCTTATTTTGCAATAGAATGCTGAATAGATTTGCTTCTTGCATGTGCCGAGGTATAATGTACAATAAAAATTTGGATCATCTCTGTCATCTCAGTGCCGACTAGCAAATCATACCATCAAATAGTGTTGTCCTCTGAATTTCATTCAAATCCTCTGATTTAGAGATCGGACCATCAAAACCAGATTTTAGCGCCCACTTTAGCACAGATGTGGAAGAAGAGGGGATTGATACAACCATGCATGTGGTTGCTAACCATCAAATTCAACGGGGAAAAGAAAAAAGAAACAAAAAAAAAGCAGGCAGCAGGGGGATGCCATCATATCTTCAGCTGCTGGGCCGATGGTCCGTTATTGTGCAAATTAGTACGTTAAACGGAGCATAGATGCGATTGTGCCCATATTTTCAAGTAACTGCCCACCTTTCAGCTCCCTCCATTCACCACGATTCCTATAAAAACGTCATGGCCCAGGAGATGGACTGTGGGCAAGGTGCTTCCTCCCCTCTCACGCTCATAATGCATAACAGAAGGGCTCGAAACATGTATTTTTCAATGGTACTGGTTGAGAGGACAAGAAGGGCAGGCAACAACGAAACAAGATGAGGTCATAAGGGTGTTTCAGGTTTGGAAAGCAGCAAGGACGATGATTGCAAACAAGACAAGTGTTAGGATAACATTGTCATTATCAAGAACCCCAGAAATAATTGGCCAAGATAAAGGCCTCATCTCGTACAATTTCTCAGTGCATGGTTATCAGATGTCTTTTCTCTATTTACTAGCAGTGTCATAAGGATATCAAATCTTCATAACTTTGGAGAGTGCGAGTCAGTGTGCGACCCATCAATCAGGCAGTCATTACCATTACACTCACCACCAGTATAAATAAACGAGAGCATTGTCTTTTGGTCCCACGGAATTTAGGAAGAAAGAAACAAGAAAATCACCACGATTTTAGAATGGGCGACATTGCAAATTCCAAAGAAGCCAGGCTGCGCTGCGTCCTGTTAAACCATCCAAACCGCTGTGCAAGTTGTCACCCTTCAATTCCAAAGAAAACATCTTCATTTCGGCATCCCGACTTCAACAAGCACACACGTGAAGACTCTTTCCATGAGAGAGATCTCCCTTTTTCCATGCATTTAATCCTACGTGTAGTTAGCACAGATAAATGGTAGCGTGCATAATCAATGCTTGCAAGTATGATGCCAACTCATGTCTATACATTAGCGGGCGAATAACAGGGGAACATGTAAACAATCACGTGACCTGAACCTGTAAAATTCCTGCGTACCACAAGCTGTCAGTACAAACACTGTTAAGCTAGCATCCAAACTCCAAGAGACTGCCTCTTAACTTAAATAGAGTTAGCAAACGGCCTACATGAAGTCAGTCAAAAAGAAGGAAAATGAAATGCCTAATGAAGCTCTCCTCACCTTCTGCAGCATAAAATGCCATGAAGGATCAGAGGTTTGCAGATCAAATGACAATACATTAAATTACACCATTGTACCTCATGTCATCATCCATAGTCTACTTGGATGCTTTGTGTTCCTGATGGCTCTCAATCACGACCTTCTTCCTTGTCTCAAAATCAACCTTGTATAGATCAGCAACTGTTGCAAGATAACCATATAGAACCCTGTTTTTCTCCCCATTCCGATCCACCTTCACAAGGTTTGGATTTTTCTCATCATCCTTGCCAAACGTCAGAGGCTGTATGCAACCCCAAGCTTCGCGTCCACGATTATCCTTCTCAAAGTGGTCTGCCAGCCGTACAGCCTCTTTCAGACCTGATTGATCACCACCAAACTTTACAAGGGTAATGCCTAGATGACCATCTCTTCCGTACAAGGACTTTGACTTGCCACCCACAAATCCTAGATCTGACCAGAAAAGGTAAACAAAGAAATAAAAATAAGTGTGCATAGTTGAGCTACTGCAAATATTGAGCAGATGATGGAGCTCATAAGAATCATCATCAAGTTTTCATCCCAGGATAAACTAAATAAATGGTTCCATATATTGCATTCATAATTAATGATTCAGCTCAAAGAAAAAGAAAATACTCAGCTGAAAACAACAGCAGACACTAGAAATATCAGTTAGCAACTGTAAATCATCCAAAAGAAAATTTGATCACCCTAAATTTGAGAATTGCAGTGGTTAATGGGTAAATAGACTTCGTTAACAAATTTGCAAAAGAAAATAGAATAAACCAGCCTGTTGTTACAGACTTCAATTAAACTAACATCAAAACAGAAGAGCAAAGAAAAAGCAAACTAATAAACCATGGAAACAAGATGCAAATAAGTATATTCCGTGCAAGGAAGCACAGACAAGTCACTGACATGAGGTGTAAGACTACAGGTCCCATGATTCTGGTATATTGAAGCAATACAAAGGAAAACAAAAGAGATATATGTAGCCTGGTCTGCATAAAACAAATACAAAATGTACAGCCTCAGAAACTGTATGCATAAAGATTGAAACCCAGAGAGTCACTGGAGGCTCAATCTTTGACAAATCTAGAAACACAAACATTCAGTCACCCACCAGGGCCCTCAGGATATTTTGTTTCTCCTTCAGTGATAGATTTGGATGAACTGAAAATGAAAACTAAAAAGAATATAAAAGGAGTTTATGATCCAAAAAAATAGAAAGAAATCCTTAGCCTCAGACCATGACTGGAGTACATGTTCTTCAGCAACATGCAAAGCAAAGAACAAGCAGAGTTGATGATCTAAACTAAACTCAACTCAAAAGCATGTTTGTCATTGCATCAAGCAAAGTAATAAAGCCATTGGAAAGCACAATCAGTTGTTTTTTCGCTGGGATCTTTGATGTTGGTGGTTTTGTTTTCTTTCATGAGTCCTTGAGCAACATAACCTTTTATGGTTCTCGAGTACCATAATCATTGTGATAAGAAACGCTCAATTTTTCATGTTCTTGCTACAGTTAAGGTTCATGAGTATATATTCTTCTAAGAATTTCTAAGTCTCTTATTATCTTGGCACCTCAACTAGTCTTATTGTATTTCTCAAATTACAAATTCTAAACCTCATGGAACCAGAACAAGAAAAGGTCCCAAGAGTCTTTGCAAGTACCTATGTATAAAGAGTTACTTTCTTAGACTTTTGATATCAGAATTATGAGTGTTTGGTTTTAGCTTGGAGGCCGATGCATGTGTGTAATGAGTGCATTATCTATCTCTCTTCCTCTCTTTCCTTGTTCTTTTATATCTACTCCCAACTTCCATCACCGCATTAACTTCTTCTCACATCAAATCAACCCTTATTTCATTTGTAAAACACTCACCCATGATGCAAATCCCGATCCATTCTTCCATCAAGTAGCACCAAAAAATACGAATCTGCAACTCTAGTACTGTTTGGGTCACTGTTCACAGCTTCCAGGCAGCCTCCATATTTCATTCTTTGCTTGCTTTACTAACTCATAATCATGCAACAGCAAACAACATCCACAACACTTACACAAATGATTGATCCACCAAATTAGATTCTAAACACAACAATTAGTCACTGCACGAGAAAACCTGCAACCTGCATCCCAAATTCTAGCTACTTAAACTTCCCTAAAACAGAACCTATCGAGTCACAAAGCACAAAGAGCATTATATTTAAATCTGCTCAACATCACAAAGTCCTCCGCCTACTGCCCAAATCTGCTTAACATCTCTTAGTTGGGTAGGTGAAATTTTATAATAATTTGGTACATTTCTGTGATATTTTCCATAAGTGAGTGTCCTCTGGATAGTGGCTAGACTCATGGGGGCTAGTTACTGCAGATGAGCTTCACAGTTGTGGAGAGGCGAAAAGATCCTAAAGTTCAAAATGTTGTTTCCTCAATAGTTTTATCTGAGTGAGTATAATGTAAAAGGGAGTGAAGAAGAGAACAAGCACTGCCAATGGCTGGTCTTCTGGTCTGTACAGTATAAATATTCTTCCAATACAGCAACAACAGCCCTTAAATAATTAAGCAAAGGCCTAACACAACAAACCCCTAGCCCTTAAATAACTTAATTTTAACCATGCAAGATACCATAATAAAACAATATGCATACAAGATACTATAGAAGGAAAAACCTAACTAAAAGAAACCAGCTACAAATGCTGAAGCCCCTGCTAAAGTAACCTATCAATTTTGAGCTACTACTCGGGTTTGCTCCCAAATAAAAAATATCATCAGTATTCTTAGCAAAAAAATACACCAAAATGAGGTAGTGTATTAGTAACGAGCATCTTTAATAACTGTTGCAAAAAAGCAGGAAGTACATCCTATATAACAGGAGGGTTCTATTGAGCAGATAAATATCATTGTATATGTTGCAACTACAGAAAGGAACTAAGGGGCACACTATACCTCTCACTTTGCTATCCATTGCTCTGTTTCCCAAACCTTCTATGCGCCCATCTTTACCCTTCCCTGTAATTGTGTTATGAATTATCACCATTGGTGGCCACATAATCAAATCATCCTGGTTAGCTCCTGCTTCATCAGCAGGTAAGAATTGGTAGGCCTTTGAGTTATCAGGAGGCTTTGAATAGTTCCATCCCATTAGAACACAGAGAGCTTTATGCAAGCCCAAGTGATCCACACGCACATCAGCATTATCTGAGCTGTACGTGTGCATTATAAGAGCATGCATGTCTGGGAAGTCTTTGGAAGACCTGTAAGTGTGCATATCAAGGGCATTGAAGAATAATAATTCAGGTTTCTCTCAGATATTGTCAAGTCTACAAGTTCAGATTAAAGAATAACAAAGACGCATTCACCACCAGATTTGAGGTAAGTTCAAGGCACAAACACACAAGTAACACATCAAGTTCACATCATAAAGCCCGTGCCTTGCATGCCTTGATCCGGCTAAACAATAAACATCAAACTTTTGAAGTGTAGCAAGCAGGTAGAGCTGGGCTTTGAATCAAAACGAGCCAACGTGATAGTTCCACCTTTGCTGTCACTTTGACATGGTGGGGACTCTCTAAGGTGAACCCCTTCAAATGTTATCCATAAGAAAAATGAACAAAATTTATTCATGTGCGACTTCCAAATAAACCCCAATAAGCATAAATCAAGATCCACAAGACAATATTTTCAAAAAAAAAAAAATCATGACCTCAACCACAATCCTTATAAGGACGCTGACACACGACTAATCATACAAACAATTTTCATATCACAGCATACCTTTCCAACAAAAATACAGTATCATGACCAAACAACCTCAAAGGCACTAGCATTAAAGCTCACAGCACATTGTGTAATCTGGCAAAACTTAAATGCAGCATTGCAACATTAATACAGATGCACCCCCTTCTTGAGTGACAGAGCATTTACAGAGCCAACACCATAGCTTATTCAGACTAGTTCTCCTTATTCTCAATAATGAAAGAATAAAATACAAATGGACTACTCTACAACCAATAGCCAAGACAAAAACTACAATATTGGAGACATCCAAGGAAACAGCCTCATCATGAATAATTAAAACTTTCACACTCAAGAAGGAAAAGAGCAGAACAGAGCTGAAGAAAACACAGGTTAACAAGATTAAAGCTAGGTTGCTATAATGATAAACCCTGGTAACTCAACAAGAGGCACACGTGACCAAGAACACCAAATAAATTTCTAAAAGGCTATAACAGTTTTTTATGATAATAACCAAATGTTGCGAACAGGCTGCGTGCTGCAAATAAAACATATGACAAATGTGCATAGAATGCCATGATTCACATAACACTCAAACATTCTAAGAGATTACTTAAAAGCACCATATTCGTAAATCTTTATGGCTCCTTTATCAGCAAATGTGCACAAAAACATGATGTTAGGCAAAGCCAACAAATAGTAAATATGTAGCTTGCAAAGCCTATATGATATAACACTTATAAGCAAAGTTGTCAATTAGAGAAAGTTACGGTTTTTTATTGGTGCGGGGTGTTTCAGTACCAGTACATTTTGACATTTTGTTTCAGATTTACTATTACACACACACACACACGCATATATATAGATTTGTATTCATATATAAATTTACAATAACATGTTTTATTTCAAAAAATAAATGTGAAAAAATAAGGTCACTAAATTATGAAACTTCTATCTGAAAATGAAATTATGAAAAGTTGAAAATCTTTTCAATATAGTAACTTTTCATCAAAATAACTTTAGCAATGTTTATTAATTGAGGCATCTGAGAAAAAAATGTAAATAAGTTACTATTTCAGATAAAAATCTCGTCATTGGAGGCTATATTTTGAAAGTTATTAAAAAAAAGGTAATGTTAATAAAATGATAACAACATAAATACTTGCTTCTATGCTCAAGGAGGGAGAATGATTTCTTGGAAATATAAAATGGGCAAGAAGTTCAATGACTTTAATGAGAAAGAATGAGAGAGAGAGAGAATTACAAGCAAAAACAATCCTTTATGCTTTGGATTATAAAAAGGCAGCTGTCGTGTTACTGAATCATGCCTTTTCAGTAGCCATGAGCCTGCACGGACTGATTGGCATCTGACAATCTTGTCTACAAGGGTGATGACACATGATTGTTCCCTTCCCGCTCGAGGGAGATAGAGCTCCACGCAGCATTGCTTCGTCATGCTTTCGCCCATTGCAGAAAATTCTCCATTGTTGCCTCTTGCCATGGTAAGGACTATAGATCTTTCCCAAGGAGGTAAAAGTTTGCATCAATGTAAGCGAATATGGTCCCTATAAGCCATTGGGATTCCTACTGCCATTGAGTGAGAGTTTGGAGCAAGGCCAACCATTGGGATATGGTTTCTTCACCCATTTTCAGAATGGAACAGAACGGCTACGAGAGGAGAGAAATATCCTGGCCAGAGTTTCTGAAATGGATCGAAATTTAAGGCGAAATGGAATTAGGGGTTTGAAGTTTTGGATTTTAGGGCAGCGCAAGGTATTTTGTCTGTTCTGGTTGGGATGGAACAGAACTCACAACCATGAACTATTCCAACTTCACAAGTATGAGTATACAACTAAAATCAATGAAACGACAGAATGCAAGTCTATAATGCTCATCACCTCTTTCTGGGATCAAACCTTCAATTAAGTACTCTCTTTCTTAACAATCATCGTCAGTTGCATTACAGGTATGTTTGCTATGAGATCAAAGTGATTAAGTGCTACTCCTATAATGGTTAAACCTCTTTTGTAATTTGTCATTAAGGGCTTAATGGCCAAGGGGTAACATTTAATCCCAAATGAGTTAAATGTTAACACAAAGGACTAGATTAATGGAGTCAAAGGAAGTTAAAGCTATGCTAGACAATTGGCTACCACCACTGTTGCAACTACAACTAACTCCCGAACTATGCTCATGTATTTGAGTTTTGTTTACAAGAACACCATAAGGGTATGGGTATGCAAAACTCAAACCATCTCAAATAAAAACCCAGATTTTACTCAAAACACATTTAAGTTGTTTAAAAACTTCACACCTAATCTTGTAACATCCCAATTTTTTTTAATAAAAATTTCAACCATAAGGAGAGTGCTCCTGTCCTGATTCCCATGACTTATCTCATCACGAGGGAGGTACTTGATATTTTCCTAGGGAGGAGGAGGGCATGAGAAGTTGTTTACCATAAAGCCCTGGGAGTTCACTTTCAAAATCATACAAAATAGTGAATGAACTATTACAGAATAGAGTTAATGTCAGCTTTGAGCCATAAATAAGTTGATGCAACTTGGGGATTAAAGTGTCGCGTTGGACAAACATGTAAGCAAGGCCAAAATTGTAATTTAATAACTTTATGCATAACAAGATTGTTGTTCTAACCATAGTTACGATATAAAAGCATCTTCTAACCATAAAGATGACAAATTTGTTGATTAGGTTTTACATATTCTAAATACAAATAGCATTTTTTGGATAGTTCTCCAAAACTAATTAGGACAAGGAATGTTTCAAAACTATAAAAAAGAAAGTAAAGTGCTGCTATGCATTTTCGAAAAGGATAATGAGAAAAACTCAATAAGAACTTCTCTGCTGTATTGGGTTAATTCAAACCATAAAAAGTGTGATGCTTTCTTCCAAGGAATGATTCCTTAATCTCATTTGTGTGAGGCTAGCGAATTTTTCAACCCCCCTGTTAAACCCCATTCGGATCTGAAATCACATGTTCAATCGCTAAAGCCTTAAAATTCTTTTTCCCTCTGACTACTTGAATCCAATTGCTCTTCAGCACCTTGTACATCCATAAGTCCATGCTGGACAAGGTTAAAGCACCTTAGACAATCCTTGCTTGAATTAAAGCTAGTACATAGCCAACATGCAAAACTCATAATAACCAGCAAAGAGAAATGGCCCACAACCAAAAAAAAAAATGCAACTTATAGTCATGCAGGCACTTAAAGGGATTGGTAACTCCTCGAGATCATGAAAGAGAGAGAGATCTACATGATAAATGCCTACCATTCAAGATAATCAAAACCCATATCTGGAGTAGAAAAGAGAAGAAAACAAACAGCTAATCTGTAGATAAATTCTAGGATTATACATCTTAATATAGTACGCAGAAAAGCCAAGATTTGATGTTATAAAGAATACTGCACAAGGATTATACACCTTATTGGTCAGCTGAAGCACCAAACAAGGAAATAGATTCTATTCATACTTTCCAAATACATGTCCATATTAAGAAAAACCATGCGCATTTAAGGTAGTCAATGAACAGCTGACATTTTTTATGAGATAAGTTAGCCTAATAATTTTGAGTATACATGTGCAAAGAAACACAACCAACAAAATTCAACTTTGTTCAGATTTCTCACTCATCAAAATGCTCTTGGATATACATTTTGACTGCTACTTGAGAATTTAGCAATCCTCAAAGCATAACAAGTCTGCCAGCTTACACAGAAGAGGAACAACAACTGTAAACCAATTTGAAAAGCTATAAAGACATGGCAGCTAATCTACTTTTCTACAAAAAGGGCAAAGATAAGGTGAACGCATAAACTGTTTTCCAACTTGAAAGTTGGAATTCAAACAAGGAAACTGCACATGTCTACAATAAATGCACTAAATCTACAACATTGTTAAGACCAATTGTGAACCAAAGGTATACATGAGTTCTACCACAGAAATTACAATGTAAGTCCCAATTCTGCAGCCAAGCTGACATTCATAACCCACAGTAAGGGATTTAATCATTTAATATTCTGTACTGCAAATAAGAAGAATAAAACAAGGCAAGCTACAACAAAAAAGCCCACCAATCTAAAGTAGAAGAGAGGGGGGGGGGGAAGAGAGGCATATAGCTTGTCTATAAATACAGCTAGTTTGCAGGTAACATATAAATTTTTTACACCCTAGCACAGTATCAAAAAATCCAATAAATCAATCTAATAAAAAATATCACACATGGAAACTGGCACCAGCTACCTTCCTTGATTAATTGAAGTACCAAGCAAGTAACTAAATTATTTTTTTACTTTCCAAATAAGGCATGCATATTAAGACAGGTCATAAGCATCAAAGGTAACGAACGAACAACCAACTTTTGGAAACTTTTGCAGACAAGTTGACCCAATAACGTAAAAATTTCATCAAATTAATGAAGTTCATCCAAGTTTAGAAATTTCACGCACTAGCATCCAATTAAATGGAGTATGTATTCTCATTATGCGTAGAAATTAAAGCAATCATCAAAGGATAACACATCTTCTACTCAACACAGGAAAAAGCATCCATAAACCTATCTGCAAAAGCATAAAAACATGACCATATAATTCCAATTCTACAAAAAGTGCACAGCAAAAGGTGAAAACTTAAACTCATTTTGTAACTTGGTTGAAACTCAGACCCAAAACCTGTATTTATCAAATGCACTAAATCTACCATGATGTTAGCACCTGTTGTGAGAACCAAAAGGAATGCATATGTTCTACCACAGAAAATTGCAACTTTAAGTCCAAACTCAGCAGCCAACTTGACATCTATGACAGTAAGAAACTTCCTACTGAATAAGAACAGTAACCACAGAAAACAATGGCCAGGAAAGTTTTTATATCTATCTAAACTAGTCTGAAAGGAGGAAAGACTCTTTAACTATCATGTACTGGTCGAGAACTTTCATGTCTTACTGCATGCAATAGCAGTTATAATTTGTAAATCAAACGTGACTTCTGCAGTTAGTGCATCACTATCAAGTACTGCTAGCATCTTGCCAGAGTCGTAAGGTACTCAGTTACACCACTAAATAACTAATAATTTCCCTAAATTGAAAGGAACCATATCCAACATCAATTAGAAACTGGCAGAGAATCAGCCTTCTATGGCATAGAAAAACTGAAATGGCAATTCCTGTCCTAATACTCTAGCAGCATAACATGTATATCACCATACACACCAGCAGGAAAATGTTAAAACCATCAAACTACTAATCCTTGGATAGAAGCGTATACAATC
>Ga0325414_1005394_pt1 | contig 13508 bp, 6 predicted proteins | sample PopdelMetagenome_8_FD_206183 | JGI IMG/M metagenome (GOLD analysis project Ga0325414, IMG submission 206183) | Populus deltoides microbial communities from Bellville, Georgia, United States - Leaf-PdKOR-R3 | ecosystem: Host-associated > Plants > Phyllosphere > Phylloplane/Leaf | place: USA...
TAGTAAAAAGGGTAAAAAAGCTAGGAAGGAGGAGAGTGTTACTGGAAACTCTACAAATAAAGCCGAGGATGATCTTAACTATGGTGATGGGTTATGTACAGATAGGGGAGAGAGGTATGAGAATCAGCCAAGGAGGAGACATATTCGGCCACACAAGGATTTTGAATTTAAAGGGGATTTTGATGATTTGGGTGATGTAGACCGAAATTTGGGAAGTATTAAGTTAAAAATCCCAGCCTTTAAGGGAAAATATGATCCGAAAGCTTACTTAGATTGGGAAAAAAAGGTGGAGATGCTTTTTGACAGCCATAGGTACTCTAAAGAAAAAAAGGTTAAGTTAGCTGTAGTGGAGTTTATAGATTATGCCATGGTTTGGTGGGAGAGATTGGTGGTAGAAAAAAGAAGGAATAGAGAAAGACTAGTTAGCATGTAGGAGGAGTTAAAGACAATAATGAAGAAGAGGTATGTTCCTAAACATAGCTAATGTTGTGGAGTTGTTTAATCATTTACAAATGATTACACAAGGTAGTAAGATTGTGGAGGAGTATCAGAAATAATTAGAGGTGGCTATGATTAAAGCTAATGTTAATGAAGATTAGAAAGTTACTATGTCTAGGTTTTTTTTTTCCGATCAAATGTAAGAAATTATATAGATCAAAAAACATAGCTGGAAACCAGCAAATCATATGTACAGGCATATACAAAAAGGGAATAGATCCCTTGAACAGATGGGAACATACTCCCTGAAACAAACTAGCTATCTAAGCTATCCAGAAACAAAAGCAAAACTAGCAACGAAACTGGAAAGCAAGCGCTAACAGGAGCTTGCTGAACCGAAAAAACACAAAGCCACCAAGGCAGCACAAAACACCAGAACAACAGATAACCGTAACATAGAGCAGGTCAACCTAGAGCCACGGCCTCTGAATAGCAACAAAGCCTCTGCAAAGCAAACAGACCCAGCCACAGCACAACCAAACAACCAATACTGAGAACAGAAAAGACCCAAAACACGCCCTGCACAAGCGCAAAGGCATCACCACCAACAACTAATTAAGCACAACACCAAGAGGAAATTCCAAATATCAACAACCAACATGATTATAACACAAGGATCACTTCCAAACCATAGAGGTAAACCCAACAAAATAACAACAACCACTAGCTATACAATAGCCAAGCGGGCAAATTATCTACAACAATCAGGAAGGGCCAGGAGGTTGACCAACTGTCCATAGATTTCCTGGTTTTTTCCCAGCAGATATACCTAGAGCAATATCTGACAGAATAGGAGAAGTGTCCTGTAGCAGCAAGCCTGTATGCTAAGATGGATAGCGCCCCTTGCTCTTGCCAGAGCAAGGATCAAGCGGTCCAGGTTTCCCATTCCTAGAGGAGTCAGACCTAGATGAATCTGCAGGATTGCTAGAAGAGGACAGAACAGGCAGGTTGGATATGGCATCCTGAGGAAGTTTTGTCTTTTTTCTCCTTCTATCAGCTTCCCGATTCCCAGTTACAGCCTCAGTAATGGGACAGGAAACACCTGGTGAAGGGCTTAAGACAAGTTTCACTTCAGCTACATCCTCCGAAGGGCCAAAAGGAGATACATGTGCTCTCTTAGCTGGTGCAGGGGTAGGCAAGTCTTCAATGCCAGTACCAAGGTTCAGACAGGCAGAACTAAAGTGCCCAGGTATGTGGTAGTAGGACCAGAGCTAGGTTTTTGAATGGCTTGAATAGAGACATAACTAATGTTGTAGAGTTGCAATCTTATGTTGAATTGGAAGAGTTAGTGCATTTGGACATTAAGGTTGAAGAACAATTAAAAAGGAAGGGCAGTACAAGATCTGGAGCTTATTCGGGGTCTTCTTCGGGTTAGAAGTTGAATTATATGAGAGAGGGTAGTGTGCTATCGAAGCCTTTGGTGACTTTTAAAGTTGCCAAACCTACCTCAATAAAGAAGCAAGTTTCGGCCAGTGATAAAAAACTTAAGGGAGAAGTCCAACCGAAGCATAATCATGATATAAAGTATTTCAAGTGTCGGGGATTGGGACATTATGCATCAAAGTGTGCAAATCATCGAGTTATGATTCTAAGGGATAATGGAGAGATTATATCCACTAGTGAGGAGTCTGATTGTGATGGCATGCCACCATTTAAGGATGCTAGTGATTTAGAGTATGTTGTTGATGATAAAGTTTTGATGATTAGAAGGTCGCTTAGTGTTCAGACTAAGGAGGATGATGTAGAGTAACAAAGGGAGAACATCTTCCATACTAGATGCCTAATCAACGGTAAGGTATGTAGTAGGATCATTGATAGTGGTAATTGTACTAATATTTCTAGTGTTACTTTGGTTAGAAAGTTGGGATTGAATACCATAAAGCATGAGAGGCCTTATCACTTACCCCACTAACACCAAAACAAGTGTATGAAGATCAAATTCAGTTGAAGAAAAGTTAAAAGGAGAAGCACTCGGCTTTGGCGAAAGTGGAAGAACAAGCCGAACAACATGGTGAGAATATAAGGAAGAGTGAAAATAAAGTGAGCCATGAGTTGAAAAAAAATGGGGACAAAGTTTCGGCCCTTACGAAATTAGGGGAGGGTCACGGCCAAAAAGAAAAAAATAGAAGGGCAGTCTCTCTTAACTATCCCACTTATGATAAGGAGTTGTATGCGGTAGTGAGAGCATTGGAGACTTGGCAATATTATCTATGGCCCCGAGAGTTTGTTATACATACCGATCACCCGTCATTAAAACATTTGAAGGGTCAAGGTAAGCTAAATAGGTGACATGCCAAGTGGATTGAGTTTACTGAAACTTTCCCATATGTGATTAAGTACAAGCAAGGTCAAGAAAATATGTGTGAAGGTATGTTCTTCTTAATACTATGAATACTACATTGTTAGGATTTGAGTATATTAAAGAATTGTATCTTGATGATAATGATTTTGGTTCTATATATGATGAGTGCAAAGTTTCGGCCAATGATAGGTTTTTTAGGCATGATTGATTTTTGTTTAAGAAAAATAAATTGTGTGCGTCTAATTGTTCTATGCGTGAATTGCTTATAAAGAAAGCTCACGGGGTGGTTTAATGGGGTATTTTGGAATTGCTAAGACTTTGGATGTTTTATGTGAACACTTTTATTAGCCTAATATGAAAAGAGATGTGCAAAGAATTTGTGATAGGTGCATAACATGTAAACAAGTTAAGTCTAGAGTAACGCCTTATGGGTTATACACACCTTTTACCTATTCCTAAGGAACCTTGGGTTGATGTTTCTATGGATTTTATTTTGGGTCTACCTAAGTCTAGGAAAAGAAAAGACTCTATATTTGTTGTTGTTGATAAATTTTCTACGATGACACATTTTATTGATTGCCATAAAACTAATGATGCCACAAATATAGCTGACCTATTCTTTAGAGAGGTCATTCAGTTACATGGTGTTCCTAGGAGCATTATGTTAGATCGAGATGTTAAGTTTTTAAGTTACTTTTGGAAGGTTTTTTAGGGTAAGTTAGGGACTAAGCTTTTATATTCTACTACTTGTCATCCACAAACAGATGGCCAAACTAAAGTTGTTAACTAAACTTTAACTTGGTTGTTAAGGGCTATCATTCAAAAGAATCTTAAAAATTAGGAAGATTGTTTGCCATTTATTGAATTTGCATATAATTGTAATGTGCATTTACTACTAATTATTCACCATTTGAGATTGTTTATGGTTTTAATCCTTTGACACCATTAGATTTAATTCATTTACCTGTGAATGAAAGGGGTAGAATTGATGGTACTCAAAAAGCACAGGTGGTGAAGGATTTACATGCAAAGATTCGACAACAAATAGAGAAAAAAAATTAAACAATATGCACACAAGGCTAATAAAGGATGGAAATTGGTGAGGTTTGAACCAAGTGATTGGGTTTGGATGCATATGAGGAAGGAAAGGTTCCCTAAACAAAGGAGATCAAAGTTGATGCCTTGAGGAAATAGTCCTTTTCAAGTCATAGAAAAGATTAATGCTAATGCCTACAAAGTGGATCTACCAAGTAAGTATGGTGTTAATGCTACATTCAATGTTGCTGATCTTTCTTTGTTTGATGTAAGTGATGATTCGAGGTCAAATCCTTTTGAGGAGAGAGGGGATGACGCAATCCAAGCACCAAACGATCCATTGGAGGTTCCGGTTGGTCCAGTTACAAGGCTTGGAGCTAAGAGGTTCAAAGAGACTTTCAATGGACTTTTTCAAGATACATAGGCTAAGGTGGACTTCAAGAGGATATTAAATAATGAGGAGTAAGCTGTGATTAATCAAGAGGGGCTAGTTTGTGGAACCAAGACCATCACACAAGGATTGAGAGAATAAGACTAGATTCAGACAATTTGACCTTTCACTACCTTATTTTTTTTTATCATAATTGGAGTGACATGTCGAATTTTGAGGTGATTCTAATTGGGCTGGAAACTAGACTTTCATACCTTTCCAACGGTATATGGCACGCCTTTTAATTCTTTAAGACGAGAGCGAACCATCCATTTGAAGTTGGGTTTTCCTACTACCAGACAGAATGTGGAAATAACCGAACTTGTCTTATTAAATTAGTTGGGCTATTAAACTTTCTTTATTTTATGAGGTAACACTTGTTTGAGTTTCAGACTTGTTTATTTTATTTAGTTTCGGCTAGTTTTAGCTTTGGTTAATTATTATTTAAATTGAATTTATATGTGACCTATTAGGAAAACTAAGGTTTTTGGCTTGGGGTTAAATACTCTTGAAAATAATTTTCAGCATGCTTTTTTTTTTGCTGATAATATTTTGATTTTTGCCGACCTTTAGTTGTCAATCTAGGTTCTTGATTGAACTTTTAACTCTTCAAAGAATTGATCATCTTTGTTGTGAATTTATACTCATTTTGCTCGTCTCCAGGTGTAGGCGTTGTAATTTGGTTGATTTATAGTCTTGTTGCCTTGGAGCAGGTCTTTCATTGTGATAAACTCATCCTATTTCCAGTAATCTTGGATTAGATATATCTTGGATTCGCGAATTCAATTCAATTCCACTAGGGTTCGCATCAGTGTTTCTTTGGAATTTGATGCATGGTCTCTTACCGTTACGCGACTACGTTATTTTTTTCATATGAAATATGTCCAACTACATGTATTTTTTAAAAAAAAATTTAAAGATTCAGGTTATTACTTTGTTAGGTAAAATAAATAAGTTTTATTTTAATTAAATAATAAAAAATAGATAACAATAATAAATATAAAAATTTTACAAAAATAATTACATTAACTTGGAAAATTGTTTTTCAAGAATGAAAAAACGATGTTCAATTTTTATCCAATTAAACATCAAAAGACAAAATGAGTCAACAGGGTTAAAAAAATCCAGCGTGAGTTGATCCAAGATAACGTGATAATCATGTAATCTAGATAATAAAAAGCAAGTGAGCCCAGATTAACCCGTCAAACTCGCGTCTCAGGTCATACAATCAGGATACCTCTATGGAAAAGAAATAAAAAAAATCATAAAGTCGTTTTAAAAAAACTAAAGTCAACAATGAAATTGGAAAAAAAATTAAACAAAAAAACATGTCAACCCCCATTAAATTATTCAAACTCGTGACTTAAGGGTTATTAGATCGGAAGCACCATTCATAGAAAAATTACAAAGCCTATTCCCTAATAAATCAAATATTGAATGATGAAATTGGAAAAAAAATAATTATATAAAAGGATCCAAAATAAAAAAAATTAAAATTAAAAGTGTGAGAATGAAAAATGAAATAAAAAATAAATTAGAGGGCAATTACGAATTTTTTATTGGAGGGTTAAATTCAAAAGAAAAATAGTTCAACAAAAGGACAAAAAAATCAAAAAAATAAGGACCAAATTAAAAAAAATAATATAGCATAAATTTGGATTGAAAGATAAAATTAAAAACAACTAAAACTTTTATGAAAGGACCAAGAAAAAAAAAGAAATCAAAAGAATAATGTTGCGATGTCGCGGTCGCACAAATTAATTACTCTAACTTAAAACACAACACACAAGATAGTATAAAGCAAGCAAGGGGTCGATCCCACGAGAAAGGTTCAAGTTAGATTTTTATGCTAGATGATATGCAATTTGGGGGGGTTTGAACATTATCTAGGCTAAAGCAAAAGAAAACAGAAAACTATCAAGCAAAATTACATAAAATCAGAAAATTATCAAGAGAACAAACCTTGGTCGTAAGCACACATCCACCTACAGAAATCAAAATTGATCATGGAAATGAAACATCAATTTATATTCTGAATATTTATCTCTTCTTAACATTAGTTAGTTAACGGGTCCGCCATATAACTAACTCTAACCATCAAACAACCACAATGTTCGCACTAATAATTTAATTCAATGACAGCCTTAAGAACTAGATAACTTGATTAATCAAGAAAACATAACTGTCTGCGGTCTATGTTTGATTTGATTGAATGTTCTCCCTAAGATTACTAACATAGATCTGCCATAATTATTAAACTCAGTTGTTTCACAAGTTCATAAACCACAACTCCGGTTTTGATATCAAACTTAGCAATAGATTGTTTACAATAATAACTTAGAGTCCACTCTAGCAATTAAAGCAAACAATCATAGGGAAAATAAGCATAGGACAACAAACATATTCATCATATAAACTGAAAAGAAAAGGTAAAATAAATCTCATAGTTCTTGAATCTGAAGGTTTCTGTGTCCTTGCAACCAAGAAAAAGAGTTTAGCCTTGTATGTTTCTTGAACAACTAATCAAAAAGAAAGAAGAATGCATGATTTCAGGTTTCTTAGAGGAAAGGGGCGTTTTTCTCTCTTCTGGCCGGCTATTCTCCCTTTTCTTCTCTCATTCTTTTTATATCCTAGGAAACCCTAGTCTCAATTTTAGAAAATAGTCCTCCCTTAAGTAGACAATTTACATTTAAGTACTTTAATAACTATTTTCCTAAAAAAGGAGAAATAGTCTTGCATGAGATCTTCAAGATTTGACTTAAAGGAGCTAAATTGCTGAAATAAAAACTTGGATGTCGGTTTAGATGCTTCGAAATATAATTTGAACTCGTTTCTTCACGAAACTTGTTTGCTGGCAGAATTCAGTTTTCATCTTTGAAAAATCATATCTCTCTTATATAACATTGTTTTTTGCTGAAATTTAAAGATTTGATAGTTATTTGAGTTAGGAATCTAAAAAAATTGAGTTTGCATCCAATGGACTTTTGTAGCTCAAGATATTCAAGTCAGAATGACTGAACGTCAACATTGGCAGATTGCAAGATTTGACTTTGAAGGCTACGATTTCCATGTTCTTTCTTATTTTATTTTCTTGCCTTAGATTTCTAGAAAGGTATGGATGTTATATTTTTAATGCCACTGGAATCACTTCATTTCAACCTCTAGAGCTTACGCTCTGCACAAAACATCGACTGAAGGTCTAATCTGCCAATTACCTCCAATTTACTCCTTTTTGCATCTTTCATCCAAAAGTGTTTTCAAAGTATAAAACAAAGAATATCAAGGCATTTTATATATAAAACATAGGCAAAACACTAGTTAAATATGGGTAAAACTATCGAATAATATGGTTACATCAAATAAGGATCAAATAAAAAAAATATATGACAAATTGGGATTAAATTATAAAATTTAAAACAAATAAAGATTTTACAAAAAGATCAAGAACAAAAATTAAAAACCAAAAGAATAAAAATTGAAGCTGAAATATTAAAAACAAAGAGGGTTAAACTATAATTTTCAAGGGAGGATAGAAAATAAAAAGAAAAAAGAAAGGTCCATTAGCAACAAATCATCCCAACACCTCTTACATACACCACACTACCAGGAAAAGAACGTGGCAAAAGGACATTTTATTCTACCGAGAGGCTCTACATGCATTAGCTGAAGTACCTGGATGCTTCCCATGCACTGACATGTAGCTGACACACGCTAGCAACTTTTTTCCATTTAATTAATGATTAATCTATATAAAAAGATCAAATTGTCCTCCTTGAAACTTGTAATAACAAAGGGAGCGAAAAGACCGTAAGGCTCCTTGGTTCATGATTTAATTTTTTGGATTTCAATGGTAAACTTATTGTTTTATTGTAGTTTAAAAAATAAAAAGATAAAAGTAGCTCTCTTAACTAGTTTTAGAAATTCTTACTGAATGTAATTAGATCATTTTACTGAGTTAAAACAAATTAAAAAGACACTTGTATTCTTATCACAATTTTTTAATAACTAACAAGTAAAATAAAAATACCCTCGTGTTAGCAAGACTTTTGGTTTTTTTAAAAAAGAACAAAAATATAATTATATAATTATATTAAATAATAAATTATGTGTAAGGGAGAAAATTACTTGGGTTTTAGTTGTTTTTTTTTAATTTTTATATATGTAATCATAATTTTAATCTCTCATGGGAGGTGAGTTTTTCAATACATTCATTTCTTGGTTTTTGCACAATTTGGGAGAAACTGTGTGAGTGATTGTGATATGCCAATTTGCAGGGACGGAGCAGCAGCTGACAATGAATGAAGAGTTTAGCAGTAAGTGATTATTCTCTTGCATTGCGAAGCAAGATTATTAACCACTTAAACAAGAGGGAGAATATACGCTGGATTATTTTGCATATATTCCTTCAATCTCCGTGATAGAATTTAATTAAATTTAGTGCTCCTTCACAAATTCAGCTGCCCGGTGGAGAACTTGTACACTAATGAAAATGGCCAAGTTGAGAATTGTAGGTGAGAGATTAAAATCAATGTAGTGAACTAGAAACATAATCAAATTTTTGGATTGCATTTTTTTTCACTGTAACTATTTATTCTGTTATAAAAATCATCAATTCATTCCTCGGAATTGGCATGTTTGCCCCAGCAGACCTCTTCTCTGGGTTGATTCATTGTGAGAATCGGGAAGCCTAGAATATACATAATCTGATCTGATCAAGTTGCTGAAATGATCCCACGAAACCAAACATTGACTGACATGCTGCGACAATAAAGAACAACCAGGCAGGACGGATATGAAACCGCGAATCAAATTTCCAACTATGCATAGCTGCACAGACGAACCATGTTCTGATAAGGTTTCCAGCAGAAAATCATTCGAGTTTTTTCAATCCGAACTCAACATTATAGCAATAGAAGACAGTGAAGGAATCAATATCCCTGTACACAAGATATCTCAAAAAGACCAGTTGCTACTTGGATGAAGTGTATACGAGTTGGCTTTGACAAGCTGCCGTGTAAACCTAGTTCATGGTCAACGTAGAATACTTATAATCTGAAAGACTGAAACCATTCATCATATTCTAGGTCTAGAAAGCAAGTGCTGATAAATATGTTAAGCAACTCATAGAGTGCATTAACCATTCATATTCAACATGCAAAGAGTCTGCAGGTACTTTAATCCAATTAAACCAGATTTACACAATATGTTTTCGGCATGAAGCACAATCGAAACACCACATATATTAATGATATGTAACATTCGCATGAGATCATCAGATCCTGAAACATAATTTATCCTCTGGCCTTAAGCTCTGCAAGCCGCCTTGACAAATCATCCTCATCCACCTTCTCCTGCGACTTGGTTGCCACTGCATGTGCAGCAGGCTGTGGCAGCCCGACAGAGACCTCCAATCCATAGTCATCAGCTACCTGTTGCATCAAGCTGTTGACCTCACCCTCAGGTGTGGACAGCGAGGTAGAACCAGCCATCGCACTCTCCATGAACTCTGCCTGTACCTCCATGTTCACAAACTGCTTCTCAAACTGATCCATTGTCTCTGACATCTTCTGCAAATTACCTGCATTTAGCGATCATTCAAAACATTATCATGGCAGATGACCTAAGAATCAGTAAAAGCCCACCATCCAATAATGAACACTTCACACATTCTCATGGCAGAGTTGAAGAGTAACCAGTTCCATGAACTTATGGTTAGATTTCTACAGACGTAATTCTTAATACCAATCCAAAAACAGAATCCAGCGAGCTATAAAGCTCTCGGGGTAGTAATTTCTAATGTTAAACTGCCCGTTTCACAAAATAGCTACTAATCAATCATACCAAGACTAAATCCAAAGTCCCAAGACAAATGAATTCGCTACAACCCTATACCACTTTTTTCTCAGAAAAAAAAAAAACATTAATCAGCAAAATCCCAGACCCAGTTTTTCTCAATTTGATTAGAAACATAGAGAAAGTAAACACAACCCAACAATCAAAAATAAAAAATCAACAAAAGCCCATCAATATATTAACGAAAAAATGTCTAAAAAGTAAATTAATTACCAGTAGCGAGAGTCGACTCGAGAGACTTAACAATTGAAGCCATAGACTTGTTAATGGTAGTCATCTTAGCCTGAGTATCAAGCCTGGCCACGACGGCATCGAGCCTGGAGGCGAGCCTCAAGTAATTCATCTGTTCAGTTCTCTTACGAATGGCGTTCTCGGCATAGATTCGAGCACCATCCATGTTTCCTTTCTCGATCGCCTTCTTGACTTTCAATTTCTCCGATTTCTCTTCCTTCTCGCACTTCCGTGCTTGCCTTTGCAGCGATTTTGATGTGAATTTCAAGTCCATGATCTGATTCAGAAGCTTCTCCGCGTTTCCCATTGTTGAAGAAAATCCAGTTTTTTCTTTATTTTTAAATTTTGTTAGGGTTATATGATTGTTGACTGTGGCTTGATCTTTTTTCTTTTTCTTTATGGCTTGCCTGCTGTGGGTTTCTTTTAAATTACTATGTTACCCTCGGAAGAACTGCACCAGTGTGAATTTTTGCGAGTTGCTCACTTTCTAGAATGAGTGGATTTTTGCTTCTTTTTTTTTGAAGTTTTAGAATTTTAATTTTAAATTGTTTTGATTTATTGATATTAAAATTAAATTTAAAAAATTATTATTTTAATATATTTTTAAATAAAAAATATTTTAAAAAATAAATATTATTACAATAACAAATATATTTTAATATCTCTTAGATTTCATGTGTCTCGAGATAGAATTTTAAATTAATTTTTAAAATAAAAAAGATGGATATTATCATTATAAATATATTTTTTTTGAAAGTTGTTAATTAAATAATAAAAATATAATATTTTTTTTGGATATAATAAATTAAAAATATATAAAATAATAAATTAAAAAAATTACAAATACTAATTAAATATTAAAATGAGAAGTTGATCTTTATAATAAAAAAAAATAGATGCAAATATAAATATAAGTTAAATAAAATCTTTCTAGTTAATGGTAGATAAGTGCAATAAACTATGAAATGAAAAAAAAGTGTAAAAAGCTGGACAATTTTCAAAGCTAAATTTTATTTAATTTTGCAACAATTAAAATAAATATTCCAAAGGATTGGACAGATTTAAACTTAGAAAAAAATTATTTCCTTCTAGTTAAAATTCTTATTTTTTATTTATGTATTTTTTTTATATTTTGACATAACATGTATTGTTTTCAACAACATGATTTTTTTAAGGTAATTAAAATAAGTATTCACAAGAATTCTAATAATATAAATTTATGAGAAAAAATATTATTTTTTAGTCAAAATCTATTTCTCCTTATATATTTTTTTTTATTTTGATGAAAACATGTCTTTTTTATTAGAAGCATGTTTTTTAAATAAACAATTATCATGCTTTGAAAAGAAAATTCCAACAAAAAATAAAAACTTATGTCTTGATAATTTTTATGTGCTTGCATTGAAAAAAAAGAATATTTAATTCATGAAAACTATATTAAAAATTTACAATAACAAAATATATATATATATATTTTATTTTGCATTTTTTTAAGAAAAATTTGCATATTAAATTCATGTATAATTATTCATAAAGTAATTGCAAATATTACCATAAAAATATCTAATCTTGTTTAAAGAGAATGACATAATCAAATGATTTTTTAAATATAATTGTTATTTATTTAAAGAAAATCTTATTAAAAAAAATAAGAGTCAAATGAATGAAACTTATAGGTGTATGTGCTTCAAAGAATGGCCTAAGCACGCTTAGACTTGCACACTTGACCTAAAAAGAAATAGCCTAGGCACACTTGGTCATTTTTACAACAAAATGAAAAATAAAAATTTCCAACTGGAATGGAGGACATATCTTATGCCCAAGCAAATAATATGCCATTTACCTGAATATTTTCTAATCACTAAATGTAATTAGAAAATTAGAGATTGAGTTTTTGGATTTCAAAACTTAAATTTCAACTAAATTTTATTTAAAAACACAAAAAAATTAGAAACCTTAATAATCTCAATTTAAAACCCAAATCACCCTCTAATCAATCTAAACACTGAAAATCAAATCAAATAAACAATCTCTATAGATACATTACTAGAAATTCGTTAAATACCAACGGATTTACCGACGGAATATTTCTATCGGTAATTTCGATTTCTGTCGGTAATTTGAGGTCAAAATTACCAACGACAACTTTCCATCTATAATTCAGTCGGTAACTACCGACGGACCCTTTTTCATCCGTAATTCAGTCGGTAATTATCGACGGAAATTTTCCGTCGATACTTACCAATAGAATTACGAACGAAAAAGTTTTCAAATTAAAAAAAAAGGCGGGTCGCTGACGTGGAGGTTTTGGCGGGTTATTTTTTTCCGACGGATTCAAAACAACAGCCCGTACAGTGACGTGAGTAGTTCGCTGTTTAAATTGCCGATGGACTCACCGAGGGATTTGAAATGGCAGATCCGTATGGTGACGTGTCTATGTTTCCGTCAGAATCACCGACGTAATCACCGATGAATATTCCGTTGGTGAAACCGTCGGTAAAAGTTAATATATGTCAGCTCTGCCGACTCTCTCCTCCTCTATTTCTCCTTCTTCTTCCTAATCCCAACTCTCCCCATCTGCAAACAACCAGCCCCACCTCCTAAAAAAAAAAAATCTTCCTCATATCAGCACAACAAGTTATATTTCTTGAAGTTTTATGGTCACAGCATCCGTGTTCTGATTTACCGAAGGATTTTATCAATTTTTGTAAGTAATTCTTTCTTTGTAAATTTTAACATTTTATTAAATATCAATTTTATCATTTTTTTAGTATATGTATTTTGTTAGTAAATGTAAATGTACATGTTTTATTGTTATTTCTCAAACAAACTTGTAGTATATGAATGTATAATTCTATACCTGTTATGGTTTGTTTTAGATTTTGTAAGATTGTATTTGTTTGTAAACTATTAAGACTTTATGGAACTGCCGAAGTACATGTGCTGTTTTGAAATAATTAATAGCTTACTTAATGGGTCTGTTTAAAGTTTTGTCAATGGTATTGCGGAGTGGTAATTTCTGTAAATTTATAGTAACGGGGTTCAGGGTTTTATTAATTTCGCAACATCTATTCCTAGAAATTTTACTGGAGGCGGTATTAGGTGTCCATGTAGGAAGTGTGAAAATAAAAAGTATCTGCATCAAGATGTTGTAATGAT